>Ga0123354_10006103_pt1 | contig 17795 bp, 7 predicted proteins | sample TergutLab28metaG_2_FD_97872 | JGI IMG/M metagenome (GOLD analysis project Ga0123354, IMG submission 97872) | Labiotermes labralis P4 segment gut microbial communities from Petit-Saut dam, French Guiana - Lab288 P4 | ecosystem: Host-associated > Arthropoda: Insects > Digestive system > Gut ...
GATATGTAGTCAAACACAACTTAATCACTGAGGTGTATTTAATGACTGTGATGGAAACAACTACATGTTTCGGCCTGTATTGGCCATCATCAGGTTGTCTAGGGAACTTAAGGGCTAGCTATAGTCATTAAATACACCTCAGTGATTAAGTTGTGTTTGACTACACACCTTTTCCTAATGTAATATAACTCTAGGAAGTGTGTCGTCCCCGTTGTGTGTGTGAAACTTGGAAAATGATATGTAGTTAAACACAACTTAATCATTGAGGTGTATTTAATGACTATGTGATGGAAACAACTACATGTTTCGGCCTGTATTGGCCATCATCAGGTTGTCTAGGGAACTTAAGGGCTAGCTATATAGCATATAGCTAGCCCTTAAGTTCCCGAGACAATCTGATGATGGCCAATACAGGCCGAAACATGTAGTTGTTTCCATCACATAGTCATTAAATACACCTCAGTGATTAAGTTGTGTTTGACACACAACGGGGATGACACACTTCCTAGAAACACAACTGTGTCACATGAGGTATATTTAATGACTATATAATGAACAACTACATGTTTCGGACTGTACTGGTCATCTTCAGGTTGTCTTAGGGGAACTTAAGATCTTACTATAAGCGTGCGCGCGCACGTGTATCTGTTTTTGTTTTGTGTTGTTTTATTTGATTCCTGTTTTTGTTTTGTTTTTACTAACAAGGCCCGTATGTAGAGATCTCTACACCACGTGCGCGCGCATGATTATAGTAAGATCTTAAGTTCCCCTAAGACAACCTGAAGATGACCAGTACAGGCCGAAACATGTAGTTGTCCATTATATAGTCATTAAAACACCTCATGTGACACAGTTGTGTTTGACTACATACAATTTGCTAATAAGGCCCGTATGTAGAGATCTCTACACCACGTGCGCGCGCATGATTATAGTAAGATCTTAAGTTCCCCTAAGACAACCTGAAGATGACCAGTACAGGCCGAAACATTTAGTTGTCCATTATATAGTCATTAAATACACCTCATGTGACACAGTTGTGTTTGACTACATACAATTTGCTAATAAGGCCCGCATGTAGAAATCTCTACACCACGTGCGCGCGCATGATTATAGTAAGATCTTAAGTTCCCCTAAGACAACCTGAAGATGAAGAGTACAGGCCGAAACATGTAGTTGTCCATTATATAGTCATTAAATACACCTCATGTGACACAGTTGTGTTTGACTACATATCATTTTCCAAGTCATAAAAACTTAATTTCTTTGTTTCCGTGGAGAGTTTCGTAGGTGATTTCAGATGGAATTTACAGAATGCTTGCATCTCGCAGTTTGCGTGACTTCTTCAATTCAAGGTCCGATCAATTTGCCACCATACGACAGCGTGACGTGTCCCAGTTTGCGTTACTAGTCACAAAAGTACATGAGCGTGCTATTCATCTCCCTGTCGTTTTAGTTCCTTGTGCATACAGTTCAGTGCTGGTGACAACCGGATGGACTGAGCGTTTACCCAGTGTCTGTTGTCTTGATTACAAGAAAGAGAGGCGAGAATGCACGTGGCGTTAACAGTAGGTTCCCGCTTTAATTTATGACAAACATTCGAACTGGTACTTTTTATTTTTCCTCTGTCTCTCCATCGTGTTACCTCGACTAGACCTAACTCTTCCTTTCAAATCCCCTCGTATTCATCATTTATAAGTGGGTCCGGTAGCTCAGTCGGTATAGCGACTGGCTACGGGCTGGACGGCACGGGGATCGAATCCCGGTGAGGTGAGATTCTCCGCACCTCTCCAGACCGGCCCTGGGGCCCACCCAGCCTCCTGTACAATGGGTACCTGGTCTTTCCCGGGGGTAAAGAGCGGCCGGGGCGTGACGCTGACCCCTCACCCCCTTCTAGTACCGTGGTCAAGAAAGAGTAGAGTTATACCTCTAATCCCTCTATGGGCCGTACGGCCTGTACAGAGCCTCAGTGCCTGTACAAGGGCGCACTTGATTTCATTCGTCTTTTATAAATCACCCTATTATTCAAAATTCATTCTTTTTGGATTTCTTGAACCTTGAACCAGGGACCGATAAATTGTCCCGAAGCGTCAGTATGGAATTACCACTCTACGCTGCGTAATATTCCAGAAGAGCGCAGATCTCAACTATGTATCTTCTTATACGGACAGCATTGCTCCATATCGCATTCCCTCCGTCCCCCAGAAGTTACCAGAGCCAAAGAAATCAGATTACTCACGTCTGAGTTGCACTCAGTTTAAGGGCCTTCAATTTACATGATCAGTTGTCAAGAACGCCTATCATTTTCATATTAATTTAATGCGTTCCAATTTAGTGTTCAGAACGCCTCGCATTACCGTCCTGAAATATCTTCAGATGCTGCTTGGTAGACGTCTTATTATGCTCTTGCAGGATACCTTGCAGCAAAATTTCGCTCGGTCTTACTTTATCAGGACTTTTCTCTTAATTTGAAACGATGGTAAGAAATTGGAGCCATGTCTGACCTTATTTGCTCAGCACTTTTTTTCTTTGTCGATCCCTTTACCTAAAGGTTATAGCAGTAAATGAAGGCAGGCAAGGCTGCAGGTCTCAAATAGCAGCACAGCTGGCATGGTTGGGTGTTAGAGTTAACGGCAAGACTGCATAATTTGTGTTCCGTAACGGCCTGCACAGACCTCACTAATAATATTTTTTCTTTTTTACTTTCGAAATGTCATGCAAGTAATTTTATCTATCACAGAAAGGAAATACAGACACTTATCTTGTGCCAAAATTCGCGTCACTTCCAAATTCCTCAAGAGAACTCGAATTTCACCAAAATCGGAAGTAAACATAGGAAACACGGACAAAAAATTATTTTTTATGTCCCTCATTAAAGAGTGACTGCCACAGTGCCAATGTCCTTAAACTGACACTAACTAAATACTTCTTTTTCCAAATTTCCTATGCAAAACTTTTGAAATCTGAAGAAAAAATTAGAATATGGCGCAAAATTTAATTGACGACATTGATTAAAGTAGGGATTTCTTCTCCTTCTCCTCTTCCTTCCCCCTCTCCTCCTCCTCCTCCTCCTCCTCCTCCTTCTCCTTCTTGTTATTTCCTTTCTGGCGGTAAGGCCCGTCATGAAAATTGACCTCTAATAGAGCATTTCAACCGTAATAATAAAGTCTCATTGATATTTAGTGAAGATCTACACCGAATTTAATTCCATTTGCCCAACCAATATGGAAGTCGCGCGTATAAATTCATTTCCGTCCGTCAGTAATGTACGGCTGTCAGTGAGCTCTTCTTTAAGAAACCTGCGTGACAACGTCCTGTATAATCTCAGTAATTAATCAACTTAATGCACAAATGCTTGTTTTGTAATAAGTTTATTATATTCCTCTACATGTTTCGAGCACTATTGTGCTCATCATCAGGAGGTCAAAATTGTATTATACAGCATCTCCGGTGCACCGGACGGCCACCTAGAGAGTGTGATGACCTCCTGATGATGAGCACAACAGAACTCGAAACATGTAGAGGAATATAATAAACTTATTATAAAACAAGAATTTGTGCATTAAGTTGGTCAGTTACTAAGATTGTACTGAGATGCACGGTCAGCAAAACGTAAAAAAAGTCCTGTATATTCATACATTCTGTTGTCTGCCTTATGACATGTCCACAGCCCCTTCCAAAACCAGTTCTCCACAAGGCGCTATCTACTGCTTCCTCTTTCAATTTAGAGTATCTTCTCCTATCCTTTAGATTATCCAGTAGCTGCTTAATTCGTCTTACTCGCTTTCCTGTCATTTCTATCCTTTCTTCTACCTTTCCGTCACTAACGTGTTTTAGAAGGCAGAATTTCATAAAAATTCGGTAAACGGTCTAGTCTCTTACACTATAACATGAAAACGCTTGTACCGGGAAAAAGCATGTACTCTGATATTAAATAACGCCTTGGTACCGTCTGCGCACGTTGTCACGGGTTACAAACTTTGCTGTACTGTTAATTATTTTCAGCACTTCCGAAACTACCGCACGCGCTTCGGTTGTTGGACAGATGTTCCAAACGATATTACACCGCATGGCGTCGGTTACGTACCTCCGCCCCCCCCCCACCCCCTCGTTATACAAAAATTACAGTCAAATAGTTCGTTAATGAGGAAATGATGTGTAACGTCGAGTTCTGGTTTATGTTGAACAGCGATCCATATAAATGGTTACAGGATTTGGTGCCATGCACCAGCATTTATATATATATATATATATATATATATGTATATATATATACCGTTCAAACCGTAACACCATCACCGGAAATCATACGTCTGTCTGTAAACCGGAAATCAAAATTTTCGTCAGTTCTGTTCAAAATATATCCACCGTCTCTCCCAAACTGCCAATTCGCCTATACCTAAATTCTTGTTAGATTGGAGAAAACTACCTTCGAAACAGGGTTAGTTTTAGTTAGCTGTGTAACTAGTGGCATGGGAGGGGGGGTTTCGACCCACGGATGTTTCAATGAATCAGGAGGGAAATAAAGAAACAGATGAATACAGCATGTATGGCTAGGGCGCCAGTGCTGACGTAATAGCATGACGTCAACTCGACGCCACAATCATCGACCCCCTACGAGCAGGACGTCGGGGTTGGAAGGGTTGGGGGAAAGAGGATGGAAAATGTGATATACACATTTAACCGGTAGGTGTCAGGAAGGACACTTTTATTTATTTTCCTCTTTAACCACCATCACCTACTTACCATACATTCTGAAGTGTATGGCTGGGCACAGCCAGTTTCCAGGGATTAATATTTACTTTGGATGAGTAAATAAATAAATACAATTTTGTACAGGGTGATTCACGGGTTCTTAATGTCACTCAGACTCCTACTGCTCAGGTAACTCCCATTCAGAAGTATTATACACACAAAGGCTTCATTTTCAAGGACTACAGCATTGCACTAACCCGAATGTTAAGCCAGTATTTACACAAACATTAAAAAAGACCGCCCTCAACTTCAGGACACATCCTGTATAACCTGAAAATATATCTCGATCACCGATTCTCTGGTTGGCTGATCAGTCATGTTCATCCAAATTTCCAGAACCCCAAACACCCTGGATTTCTTACCTGTGGGGGGAAAGTGAAATGAATAGTACCTAAGTACCAGTCTGTAAGCCATCATGTCGTAGAGGCCCGAAATCTTCTTTGTACCAGTGTGTGAATACCAAGTATTACATGAGGTGAAATGTTGAAGAGAACCCATATATATATATATATATATATATGTGTGTGTGTGTGTGTGTGTGTGTGTGTGTGTGTGTGTTTTGCTGACCGTGCATCTCAGTATAATCTTAGCAACTGAGCAACTTAATGTACAAATTCTTGTTTTATAATAAGTTTATTATATTCTTCTACATGTTTCGAGCATCGGACGGCCACCTACAGAGTGCGATGATACCAGATGCTGTATAATACAATTTGACCTCCTGATGATGAACACAACGGTGCTCGAAACATGTAGAAGAATATAATAAACTTATTATGAAACAAGAATTTGTGCATTAAGTTGATCAATTGCTAAGACCATCTATATAATTTTTCGTTCTTCCTGTGGCGCTGCTGTCCAACGCCGGTCATGTCCTCCTCTTCATTCTTGAGGTTTCTAGATCACTTACAACGACGCACCACCGACGGTAGGACTCCTCTGGACGAGTGTTCAGCCCGTCGCAGAGACCTCTACCTGACAACACACAACACTCACAACGAACATCTATGCACCTCGCGGGATGCAAAACCACAATAACAGCAGGGGAGCGACCGCAGACCCACGCCTTAGGCAGCACGGCCCTAGGCATCGGCTCTGTGTGTGTGTGTATGAAGGTAAAGCAGTCCCGTTACAGGCATGGAGTGGCCCAGAGGGTTCCAGAAGTTAAGGTTCCAAGATTTCATGACAACAGCGTAGTAAGGTTGTCAGCCTTACGCACCGGCCGCTTTTACACCCAGGAAATGCTCCTGGTACTCGTTTCTGTTAGAGGCTGAGGCGATCGGAAGGATTTTATGCCGTTGAAAAATTCCAATGACACCAGCTGGGATTTTTTTTTATTGTTCTCATTTGTTTACATGGATTCTTTCGACGTAACAGAGCACGTTACCCCCCCCCCCCTTACTAGATTAGCTTGTGGTCATAAAACATAAAGCGAGACGGTACGGGTACTTGTGAAACGATGGAGCAGGTGAATGCATCTTGGTTTCTTCTCTCGGGTCGGTGCTCCTAGTTACTCTTACCACCCCGTCCACTTCCTGGGCCTTGGCACCACATCATGTGGTCTGCCATTCATATGGTCCTGTACCTTCCGGCATTGTAGTCACAACCGTCATGTGGTGTCTAGTACTGTGAGGGAATTCGCGACATTCCTACGCCAGCTCGGCGACTAATAGATCTTCCATTTGAATCGTCTCAGGAAGTCCATTAGGTCGTGTAACGTCGGGCCTCGTTGTCGGTGTAGTCGGAACGTCACAAATCGGGATAGCACCCACAGTACCGCTCGCTGACGTTGCGGAAGCTAGAGGTAGAATTGTGGGCGCAGCAACCATTCATTGGGGATTCTCGCCGGAATCGTGCGCAGGATCGAGCCAGCGACCTTCTGATTTGTAGCACAGCGCCTTAACCACAGTGCCAACGAAGCCGCTGAATTTCTATAACAGCATGCTTCAAATGTATGTTCACTCAGTTCAAACTGTCTACCTCCGTGCAGCGCAGTTCTCCTCAAGAAGCTACTGGTCATTCCCCTTACCAAAGAATTCCCTGCTTGCTAGGAAACTTGACAGTACCTTATCATGTTCACAAATTCAGACACTTTGGCCAAGGACCAGACAAATTCAGTACACAACTTACATTCCATTGAAGGTTTCACTTCAATATAGCACCCTCCACACTACCACTATTGCAAAAATTCACCAGTATATTCAAAGAAAGCATCAGTTTTAAAAAATTCTGTATTCATCATTCCTGGCAACATGTAAACAGAGTAAAAAATATCTCGATAACAGGCAGAACTGTTTGATTGTAACACATGGAATATAAATGCTGACAAGGTAAGGTAAGCTAAGGTAGGGTAAAGTTCACCCTAGACCAGGCCATGAAGGCCCAGAGGTGGAGTGGAGGTATAGCTCTACTCTTTCCTTAATCTCTGCGCTAGATGGGGTGGATGGTCAACGCCACATCCTGGCCGCTCTACCCCCGGGAAAGACTCGGTACCCATTGTACAGGAGGTTGGGTGGGCCCCGGGGCTGCTCTGGACGGGTGCAAAAAATCTCGCCCCCTACCGGGATTCGATCCACGGACCGTCCAGCCCGTAGCGAGTCGCTATACAGACTGAGCTATCCCGGCCCGTATAAATGCTGACAAGGTTGACCAAAAACATTCAACACACTGGAACAGAAAATGTGGCATTTTGTAATGGTGGAAACGTACAAACACCGTGCTCTGTGACCGTAAAGTGTGTACTTGCAATGATCCTATCTAATGAAGCTTGTGTGTGTGTGTGTGTGTGTGTGTGTGTGTGTGTGTGTGTGGAGGGGGGTGTGTGTGAAATAATTTAACACTGCAATATGGGTTGAAACATATTTATTTCTTCCATGATGACTACATTTAATTATGTTTGCAATATGAAATATCAATGGTCATATTTTAAAAAGATGTTACCTGTAAAAATGTCATTGTGTTCTAAAAAAATTAGATACATAAAAAAAACCAACAATGATGACATTTTTACACTAATTATATTGATACTGGCACTTCAATTTCCATTCTCTTTTTTGCCATTAGTAATAGTGATAAACCATACAGCACAGAGTGGATGAAGAGAGGTGCAGTTTGCATTCAAATTTTGCACTTCTAAGTACCAATTTCATTCTATGCCTTGGCGATTTATTTTACATTACAAGGCCAAAATATCACCATAATAAAGAATTCTTATCAGTATTAAGAAAAATTTATTTTTAATGAGCTATGCCACCGAGAACTCCTGACTTCTGAGATATGATGTGTCGTTGGGTGGTGGTTCCTGTTGTTTCAAGGGCTTGCAGTTCCTTTGTCTTCAGGGCTAAGAAATCCAAGTACATTGGGACAGGTGGTAAAAATGCATGGTTGATATGGGACACCTGATGGCCGCAGAGTGGTCAGCCAACAGGCGGTGATGTTGGGAGGGGACTCACCTATTTCATATGACAGGTATCCAACAACATCCATACCCCCATCTATTGTGTCACTCATTTTCCTTCTCTATTACTGAGGCCTACGTTTTTGTCTCATTATTCTTCATAACTGCTTGACCCTGAAGATGAAAGCATCATATTCTTTTGAAATGTCAAGAACCACTCACCCACTGACATAGCATCATACTCCAGAAGACTGAAGTCTTCAGCAACACCACCATGAACCTCCAATGTCACAACACTGTAGTTGTCTTCTCTCTTCAGACTACAGCTTATTCTTAATTTGAACTTCATATCAGTCAAGGCATAGCATTCAACTGCTACCATAAACAAGGCCCTTTATATGTACTTCAATTTCTATTGAAAGAAAATTCAAGCCACTGATATAAAGGGCCGAAGACGCTGACACAATAATCCTAATTACGCACCTACATTTACGAATTCATTCTGTACTGGTAGACAATCTTAAAAAGTAAGAAATATATATAATAACACATAAAATTACATGGAACACATTACAAAATCCAGCCATTTATTTCAAAGATTGTTTTTCAAAAGAGGAGGGGGAAAAAAAAAACAAAATTTGCTAATGATTTTTGTACTAGCATGTTATTCTTTATCTTCATTATACTTTCGTTTATCCCATTTGCTCACTGTGTACTGAAAATAAATTCACACATAGTAGCAGACTGGCACCATGTCTTGACACCACAACCAGCTATTACACAATAAAATACACAATAACATTTAATAATATAAAACAATGATCATATTTAAAAACTATCGGTATATTTGTATGGCAATGAGGTAGACCCAGTATAATTGCTATGTGTTTTACAACTGTCAACGAAAACACTGGTTTATCCTGCAGCTAGGTCTCGCAAGCCTTGGATCAAAACGCAATGGACAATCAAACATTTCCCAAGTGTACAATGTAACAGTTCACCCTCAATACTAATAACACACAGATATTCACAAATACTAATTCAGTGTGTCATATATGCAGATTATAATGTCATCGCTAGATGGCATTAAATATACGTTACTTCATCTTCACCATGAAATATGCAGAAATGGGCTTATCTGCCTGTGCCTAAAGCCCCCCTGGTGCATCTGGTCTTATTACAACATCTACAAAAAGCAATTTAAATACAGGGGACATATACTTGGTACAGAAATTTATTTTGATATACCCTGCTGGAGACCTTCCAGATATCGAAAAGATATGGATATTTAATTTTTACGTAATGCTTTTCAAATAACAAGAAAAACTGTAACAAAGTTGGCAAAAAGGAATGAAAAGACAAAGGATATGTGATTCTGATGGTGGTGATATTGTTAGAACACCCACGATTTTCTCCCATCCAACTTGAATACTGGACGAGATATCTGGATAAATCAACACGCTTAACTAATGACACCACATAAAGTTATTCTCACCGAGTTACACAAATTCAAATAACAGTTTATCATCCACAATTCCAGACACCCTTTAACTAATTTTTGAATGAAGGTGGAACAAACAGGCCTTCACTTGTTCACAATTGAACAAGCCAATAAAATGGCATCACAGACAGACAGAGAAGAAAACTTGAAATGCCCTCAAATTCCTCCAACTAGTGCTCCATTAACTATACTATTACTTCATCACAAGCACCATCTGGAAATCATCTGACAGAATTTCACACACTAACATTCCATTAAGTCTTCTTCAATTAATAAAATTATTGATCCATGACTTGCTAAACCATTCCCGTTTTTAATATTCAACAGTGGTGTTGAATGTTAGACTCCTGTAAGCATATGGTAACAAAGTGTATTTATGCACTGTATTGTTATTATAAAATATACCCGGTTATACATATATTTTTAAAAAAACATCAGTCAAGTGATTCTGCACTGTAAAAAAAACCCTAGCTGTTAGTTTAGAGTAGGCTATTACCAAACTTAACAATGCGATTGGTATTCGGCTTGAAAACGAATACTGGGTTGCAGAATATGAATGTGTATGTGTGTCTGTTGGTGAAAGTCAGTTCCATAAGCTATGCTTGCAAGAAATTGCATACCTTCACAGGCTAATCCAATAAAAAAGAAACGAGTACAGTGGCGAATAATAAGTTCCTGCCTGTACATTAGGGCTCAACATGCAGAAAAAAATCACATCTGCCTTATTGGATAACCTGGTATAATAATCACAAATATCTACAATTAAATTTGGTATTCAATTTATTAAAGCAGAACTTACTGGGCTGACTGTACTGCACATTATTGTTATTAATATTAATATTACTATTATTATTATTATTATTATTATTCACTAAGAATATTCTTTAAAAAAATTCAGAACACAAATATTCAATTCCCTACAAAACAATGAAAAGTTGTACAACTATTTAAATTATGCTGTACTTTTTAGCATATTTGATTCAAAGATGGATCAGACGACACCCACGCAACAACTTAAAATGGTTATTATCCTACAAAATACCTACTTGACAAGATGAAGATGTTACGCTACACAGAAACCATGTGGCAAAAATTGTACAAAAACACATTTAAAAAAAAAAAAAGGCTCTTTTTTGCATCATTCAAAGTTTTAAATACGGTAATTTCTGTCTAAATGTTAATATTCAAATTTAAATACACTTTTAAACTCTAGACATCATGAATACTGTTTGGATAATTTCAAACTCTTACTTTAAATTTCAGTTATGAGAAATATATGTTCAAATGTGTAAAAAGTTAGCACTTTCACTTCTACTTGATTTACCAAAATACAGCAATATTATCAGATTTCTTAGGTGTCCAAGAACACAAAAAAAAAGCCACAGATTCAGCACAGATTTAGTACACTAATCAATAATTGCATCAATTTAAAAAAAGTTACATTATGTATAAAATAAAACATTAGGGAATGTAATTTCAGGAAATAAAATTGCAACTAGAGAATGTTCCACTAAGAAACGCATACTCACAGAATTACACAACAAATTACCATAAAAAAATTACACCCTTCAAAATCATCACCCGTGCAAATCACATACAGTATACAAGTTTGCCTCATCCCAAAACATGTATTTCTTTAAATGCTGACAGTTTCTGTAACGGTACAGCACCACACTGCTGCTCTGCAGTCCTGTGTTGTAAGGAATGTCATACGGCAGTTACAAATGTTGAAGTGTCGTAAGCTGCAGTAAGGTGCAGAGAAAAACATGCTGACACATAAGAAACTATTATTCAATTACTACAAATAAAGCAAACAGAAGTACACAATTGTATCAGATTTACAATAATATTATAAAACCCACTAATTCCTATATGTTTCACGCCTTATTTGCCCATAACAATAACTGTAAAAAATGACTTTCATATACTGGTCTCTTGAATGTAGAAGAACTACTGGAAATTTCTACACAACGCAGACCAATATTTCAAGCAAATGTCTCATACAATTATTGTACTCCCTGACAATGGGCCAATAAGGCACAAAATATGTAGAAGTTAATTTTTCTTATAATATTATTGTAAATCTAATACAATTGTGTGCTTTTGTTGGTTTAAATTATAGTAATTAAATTGTAATGCACTGAATGGAAAATGTGAATCACTACTATCTCTAATGCACAGCAGCACAGAATAGAACCTTACAACCAGATTTTCAGATCACAGAATATATGTTAAATCAAATGGGGAAAAAATCTGTAAACATGACTCTCATTTTGGACGCTGACCAACATCTTCGAGTTTTTTCAAACGCAGCATTTCAGATACTGAATCAGTTTCCGTAATGAGACATAAAGGTTCCCATTCATGTGGACAAGAATCCTGAGATCGTGTCATTTTAAGGGCCCAGTTAAGGGTCAACTTTTATACCTGATGATGGAAACAGATCCAGTTTCTGACACTACATGCTTGAAAAAATCCAAGATGATGGACAACACTGAATATAAGTAATATTTACTGTAACATATCACTGTCCAAAACATTCACAGACAAGGAAAAACCACTGTCAATGGGACGCATACATTTCTTGATATTACAGAGCTGCCTTGTCACTTCTCAGATTCAAATTTAATTTTCACTAAATTTACATGTAACTGCGCAAACAAACAACCCTATATTGTGACAGATATACTGTCAAGTTATAAAGACTGCAAAATTTCAGTGCTTTCCTGTCCAAACACAGAATGAAAAGCAAACAACACTTATAATTCAAGAGTCTTGAGCTCCCAGGAGAATTCAGTGAGTATGCATTAGGCATGTGGCTTGTCAAAAAAGAATGGGATGCTATTTCCTGTGAAGTTGCAGTTCTTATATTCCTTGGACTAAGAGTTTGCAACTGCATTCTAAAATATAATGGGGATTACTCACTTCCCTTTTAAACAGAGTAGCATTTAGAATACAAAATATATTAAAACCACACTCAAAAGTTTGCACCTTAACAGTACAAGAGTGTTTACATGTCTCTGCATCTGGTCCACATATATTCAAGACCAAAAATTGGGTGAAAAATGGTTATCCTGAGTTTATAAAAAATCATTAATATTATTTCAGTTCTTAATTCAATATTAGAGTTGCCAACATTTACGAAATGAAGAGTAAAAATACGGAAGTGATTATACGTGTAAATCTTACAAACCTTAATGAATTAACTGTCACTCTAGATAACCTGAGAAAATGTAAAGCCCTTAATGTTGTAAGTCTTTGTTGAAAGCTGGTTAGTTACCAGCTGCACAGATACTGCACAATATGTGGATTATATAATCCTGCCATTCAATTTGTAACTCAGATATGCTAACAAGTGTTTTAGACATTAGGAATAAATAGTGGCCAATTTAATGTCTTGTGCGACAGAAGGGAGTGCTTAACAGAATAAAGGCATACGCACTTTTCAACAAAAGAGACTATACCAAGTTAGAATTACCAGGTCTCTGGAATTTGACAAACAACAAGTACTCTGAACAGCACGCACCGTTTAGGAAACTGTACGTACTTCCACCTACAGGTGAAGAGGTCTGAAGGCAGACACTGAACCGAGTCCTACATAACAGCTAATCCCAGTCACTGGACCATTAACTAAGATTAGATACTTCCATTCTGCTTGTCCACACAATGACAAAAACAAATCCATGCATCACTTCAGGCTTTCACTGCAGCGCAAATGAGATCTGCGTTCTTACAGGATCTCACACGGCCTTGAAGGTGAGACCAGTGGGTTGCCCGAAATGTTGGTAACAAACTACCATTCCATGCTGTATATAATCCCAGAAGTGCACAGATCCCAAAAACAGATCCAATGTTCTAAACGCTGTGGTTACCTTGAAGACTGTATTCAAGTTAACCTCAAGTCTACGGCAGCAACGGGTTCTTCTCCAAAATGTAAATTACTACCAGATTACAAGGCATCACATCCCAGGAGACACAACAGTCTTGTCACAATAGCAACTTCCAAATCAAGCACAACGCATTCTGCTCAGAGCACGAGGCAACAAAGATCAGAAACCCCCAACCCTAAGTGTATTATACTACTGTATCAGAAACTTCTAGCCCAGAGTTTATGACACTACTGTCAGAACCATTAAGAACTCACCGATATGAAGTTAATTTGGTACTTGGCTTCAATTTGTATGTTTGTAGTAAATACCTCATTCTGCACCACTTTCTTATCTCACTAGGCTTTTTCAATTAAAATATGTAATATGCATGTTTAAAAATACAATTGAAGTTATTAATAAATATAACCTGGTTATCTAACAAGTCATGACTCTTGACAACAAAGACCAGATGAACTGGAGAATGCAGCTAATGTACCTTGCTGGAGTAATAATTTGTTAACTGATTTTCCTAATGTAGTTCTCCAACATTTTAGTAACCAGGACAAAAGTAATAAAACAATATGATAAAATGTTAACAAATTCTTACTTTGCAGTATATAACAAGTGATAACAGGTTTCAGTACAGGAACATACTGACAATGAAGTTCCTCTACACCCCTACCATGAAACATCAGACAGTGAGATTCATTATCCAGTGAATATCAATTTCTTCCCCAAATCCAGAAAACATTGGCAACCCTAACCTGTATGAACTTGTGTACTTGGTTTACTTTACTGAATGTAAATAGTACTACTTGATAATGCCTCATGATTCTATACATAAAATCAGTTTGATTCCTTTTTATACAAAGAAACTAATTTTCAAAAAAACACTTCTTTTCTTTTTTTTACTTTTTTGCAATTTTGAAAGCTTCCACTACTATTCCAATCTAACACTGAAGTCTATTTATACACTGATAAAATATACTTATGCTCTTACTCCTGGCCTTCTTTGGATTACAGATGAGCTTTGTTGATGACGTTTTACATTTCCTTACACTGCAACCTACTTTGTAAACTTGCAGTTACAATCCACACAAGCATTCATAACTCTGCAGTGACTCCATGTGATATCCAGTTATATCCTGTAATATTCGCATCCACACACATTTCAATTTTGATACGTGTATTCAAATTTAGAATGAAGTCCTTACATTTTTCCAGAACTTCCAACTGATCTTCAATAAAAGAGAATTTACTAAAACGATCAGTCACTCAATTCACCTGATTATCACATGGACTCTGCCAACCATGGGAGAATACACATTAATCCCAAATGTTAGTATGGAATTCTGTACAAGAGAAGAATACAGTTTATCACTAAAGAAAAAAGAAATCCCATTACCCACTCTGGTTTCTTGATAACTTATTCTTCATTAGATAATTCAGAAAGTAAATTCTAGCTACATTCATCGTCACCACCTTCTGTTGGAGAAGATTTTGATGATCGAGCTGGTGAACATTGCAAATTTTGTGTATATTTCTTTTGTCCAGTATCTCCAATTTTCTGTGGCCCTTTCTTAATGACATTTCGTGTTATAAGAGGTGTTATTCTCGCTAATGTTGGAACTGCATCAAAGACTCCACTACTACTGCTGTTACCACCACTTTCCTCTGCTTTGACATTGCTGTCACCACTGACACCTCTATTTTTGTCACAACCTCCAACACTATCAACAATGCTAGCAACACCACCTCCCTCTGATTCAAAGTCTCCAACTTCATCTCCTTTCAAACTGCTGCCAGTTGGTGAGGCTGTAGATCTTTGTAATGTCTCTACTATGGCTTCCACTCTCCGTTTTTTCCGAGTAGTACCTATATTGGCTGTCAGAGACGGAGATTTCTTAGCTTTAGGAGAAGAGTCCAAAGGAGCAGGTTTATTATTCTCAAACTGTAGCTTACGTGCAGGGGAACCTCGTGTCTTTGTCTGCTTTACTTTGCAGGCATTACTGACTGCTCTCTTTTTACGAGGTCTTCCTCTCTGTGGTGTTACTACTTCTGGAGTACTACTGCAGGAATCACTGTTTTCACCATCACCAATAGCAGGTGATGGTGAAGCTCCTTCGCCCTCATCCTGGTCTCTGTCTTTCCTCGTTACCTTCTGAGGTGAAGCTGTCTGCCTATTCTTCTTTAAAATACGATGTCGACCCTCTCCAGATGTACTTGGGGTGGCTAAAGTTTTGTCTTCAGTTTGCTTTGAAGCCTTCTTTGAAGTGGGTGACTTCTTCAATCGTGTAGTTTTCTGAGCTTCAGTTCTCCCTGATGGAATGCTAGAGTAATCTTCAAATGATGCAGAGGTAGAAGGTTGTTTCACAGATGCCCCTTTTCTTCCAGGTGTCCCACCTTTCTTTGGAGACTTTTTTGCTGGTTGCTGGGGTTTCTCTTCCTCTTCTTTGGGTGATGACTGACTTGTTGAATCATCATCTGTCCAAGTAACATTACACCCACCATTAAAGTAATGAAACATTTATTCACAGTAAGCAGCTAATTTTACTACAAACTACACGGTGGGCAAGAATCAATGGATCCCTATGCAAAAAACACAAAATGCCATAATGTCTTGGTTTGAACAGTTTTAACAGATGTAATGTGTTACAGTGAACATGGCTGACAAAGGCAGTGACTTCACCGAAGAACGGGTGGTGGCGAATGTATGGGTGTATGAGAGGCTGAATGCAGGCCAAACAATGGCTGAAGTGATAACAGTGTTTGGGGAATGATGTAAAAAAGGCTCCACTATGAAAATCACCACTCCCCCAACAAGCTGATGCAGAAGAGACTATCACAGACTCATATGCCATCATCAAATATGTGGGATGACACGAAGAAACAAATATGTGGGATGACACAAAGAAAGATTTGCAAGTACGGCCCTTTCACCTGACATTAATAAATGAACTGTCCAACTCCTGACATGGATTGATACTGTGCAGCACTACTAGCCACATTCCAAACCAAAGAATCCTGAAGGAACGATCTTCTCCCAGATGAATGCGTCAATTATTACAGTCACTGCATGAGATGTGTGGTGTTCTGGACAAAGGAAAATCCTGGTTTTATGATGGACTTGGAGCATAATCCACCAAACATGATACTGTTGGTAGGTAACAGTGACTTGTATAATATGCCCTTATTTTGATAGGCATATTAAAACTTCATGCACAGAGCAATGTTGGAGATGTGGCTCATACCAGAGCTAAAAGCAGGAAGAAAGATGAATGACCAGTGGCTGCAGCATGATGGGCCCCAACCCACTTTGCTGCAACTGTCTGTGATATTCTGAATGATAATTTTTCATGCTGCTGGATTGGCCATGGTTTAACATTAATGTGCCCCCCCCCCACAAAATATGTATCTTACCTCCCAGAAAACCCTCTGGGGCATCATCAAAGAATATGTTGCTGCATACTGCTATTGTGCCAACAAAGAGTTGCACTGGGTTGTGTTACAGGCCTTCACTGTCATTAATGCACCGATGTTGCCAGGGACATCATGCAGGACATGGCGGTGCCATGGACTGTATTTCGAGCATGGCAGCCAGCAACCAATGAACTTGAGTAAAAATATAACTGAATACAATATTTAATTCTGTGCTTTTGCAGAGAGGTACACTGACTTCTTGTCTACCCCATATAACGTATCTGAGTGAAAATTAGACTTCAGGGATCTTCCGAAACGAAGTCTACTTTTAGATTAGGAGATTCTGTACACTGAACTTAAAGGAGGTTCCAGACTATGTTGTATTGTATCCCAGTCATTAACAAGAAACAATGGAGGGAAGCATAAAACTTATCACAATTTTCATTCCTATTTAACGCAAGTTGACTAACTTCTGCAACACAATGCAAGCCCAAGGTGCTGTAAGACAATGAATAACACCCACTCCATATGCACCAATTTTTTAAAGAAAAATTAAGATATGCTCTTTGAACCTTTAAACCACCCATTCAAGACACATTTATTCTGACCATACATACAAAGTAAATGGTTCTAAGCATGTAAGAAATGTATCAGCACTAATAATACAAGCGTTATTAAAAAGATTTAATACAGCACAAATTTTTCATCAATGTGCATGATTAAACATTCTATTCTTCTCTTTCGTAGAGCAACAGTTTAATTTACCATCAGGACAAAATCAATTTCTGCTAACCTACAACAGAATGGTTTTTTTTTAATGCATATTGGACCGTGCATCATCTTGATATTTGAATAA
>Ga0123354_10006104_pt1 | contig 17793 bp, 10 predicted proteins | sample TergutLab28metaG_2_FD_97872 | JGI IMG/M metagenome (GOLD analysis project Ga0123354, IMG submission 97872) | Labiotermes labralis P4 segment gut microbial communities from Petit-Saut dam, French Guiana - Lab288 P4 | ecosystem: Host-associated > Arthropoda: Insects > Digestive system > Gut ...
TGAAATAACTCATCAAATAAGTCGCAAGCTCCTGAGGATGGATGTATTAACATCCGAAACATGTTGAGCGGTAAATAATGAAATAATAAAGCAAGTGACATCAAGTTGGTCTCTCTTTATTCATCTATCAAGATGATGCAGGGTCCAGTAAACATATGATGGATTTTCTTCTTTCGTTCCCAAGTTTGTAATTTAATATGGCATTAAGTTTCAAATTAGTGTAAAGAAGGCCTGAGGTAAAGTTTGTCTTGAGCCCCAGGGTCATCTTCTGAATAGATAATTTTTTCTCCCTGTGGCGCTTCGACTCGATTTCGGGTCATGGCTTCCCCTTACGGGGCTACACGATCACACTTAGACACACCACACTCGGTGAGAATCCTCTGGACGAGTGATCACCCCAAAGCATAGACCTCTACCTGACAACACATAAGACCTACAAGAGGCAAACATCCATGCTCCCTGAGGGATTCGAACCCACAATCCCAGAATTCGATCGGCCGCAGACGCACGCCTTAGACCGCGCGGCCACTAGGATCGACGAATAGATGAAACTAGCCATTCGTAATTTCGGAACGTGATGTTGGTGAATGTGCAGAGTCGGAATTCTGTAACTGTCTTGTACCGATTTAGGTCTAATATTACGACACCCGTTAGAAAGAAGCAGAGTTCAAAGCTGGCTAGACGACACGGTGAAGACAAACATCCCCGTGTCTACCTGGTTTTGACCCTCAAATCCGATTGGTTTAAAGGCGACCAGGACAATAATTCCAAGCGGCTTCACCCGCGAAACCCTTTGAAACACAAAAGTTCTGTGAATTTTTGGAAGGAATGGTTTGCTATACAAAATTTTATCAGTATTTCTGTTAGGGTGTCACCGGGTTGCACGCATGTATAAGAAAAGTAGATGATGCAGCTGTTGGAGCTAAGTGAAGAGTTTGGCGGGAAAAGAGTCAGATGGAGATGCTTCACAAATGCCCCACGCTCCCAATACCACGAAAGTATATAACACTACTACTAGCTGTAGCATGGGATACTGTGCATACAAGGATATATGATGCCTTCATATCATATCTTCTAGTTTATACGAGTAATTCTGAAATCTTAAAATGTAGCCTATTTTGTTGGCTGTATACACTAATAAACCCTGAAGATGAGCATAGTACACTCCTCCACGCCATGCCGACTGACACAATCTGATATCTGTGAAGATTTTAATCTTCAGCTGTGAGGACCTCACATCTCACAATTCTGATGTTAATTTGAACATGTTGCCCCTTCCTATTACTTTGTTACCATAAAAATAGTTCTGAGGTTCACATCGTGGTCGTAAAACCTGAGTGTTTAAAGCTTCATTAGTGTGCCAAATTTGACACCGAAGACCCTAATCAAATAACAAGAGATGTTTGGAATTTAAAATGGGAAGGTTTGCGTACAAGACTGGACACCCCTCGTATAATACTTGCTATAGCCTGCTAGGTAGCTGAAAGCCGTGAAATAATTTTACCCGAAACTACCGGTGGCGCCCTCCTTCCAAGCGAGCGGCAGTTAATATCACCGTGTGTTGTATCTCTGGCTGATTTATTCGTTGGCTTACACGCTGCATATCTGTATATCGGTTGGAGCCAAGCACCCGCAAGTCTTCAGCTCCCTCGTAGCAGCAGAGACAAGTTAAGGTTACACGATATTTTCTTTATCTTACTTTGTTCATTTCATTCATTTATTATACTTTATAATTGCATACTAACTTTCTTTCTTGATTTATTTACTTTCGTCTTAAGTTCCTTAATATGTCTCGGTATTTTAATTTGTTTTTAACCAGTTGAGAAGCACTTTGACATTTAACGCATTGTCATTTGTCCCGTAGCCTCTTGCCTCACTCCTTCCTGTGTTCTCTCTACAGCACTCATGTAATAAACAAAGCTAACGAAGGTTTCAGCTTCCGCTGAAGTGTAGTTCAGGCCTTTTCTCTTCTCAGATATTACGTGCAATGCATGGAAGGAGAGGCATTGGTTAACATTTGGTTTGTGTTTGAAATTTTCGAACTCGTAGTGAATTTTGGTAATTTTAAACGCATAACCTGTACTTTGTAAATTGGCATGATGGAAATTTTAAATTTGCAGTTAAGACACAAAACTTTGTTGCGCAATTGCACACTACAGCAACAGGAAGACTTCGCGTGCAACATTCCTCAGCTACAGCACATTCCTTCTATGTCGGCATATGCTCTTGCTAACTGAACTTTTAAACGCTGAGTTATGGATTTTGTGAACTCGTGTACCCACCTGTAAGACCGAGAGGCACTATTTTTGTGACCCAACCTTCAACGCGAAGAGACACAAAAATCGCAGTGCTCTGGGCAAGGCCTCAAGATGAGCCTTGTGCCTCAGATTTTCCTGTTCGAGCCAGATGAGTGGTTTATGTGGCGTATGTCGCTGGTTGTTTACGGATGTATTGTCCGAAACGTCGGCAAAATCTACTAACATACGCTCCGTAAATTGTCAGAAGAGCAATAGCCTCATATTTAAATAGATTTTTGAAAGATTTTGCCCGAAATGAATGGGAACTGTTTTAAAGGCCAAGATTTTGTTTTCGCCGCCTCGGTTTTAGGAGCAGTGTGAGCCGTCCGAAGATTGATACATGACATGAAACAGGAAGTAACAATTGTGTCACACGTTGTTCAGTATTACCGTGAATTCTGGCGTAGTCTTCTTATATTCTGCTCATCGCAGACGCGTTTTGTACCAGTATTCGAAAATAGAAACACAGGCGATGATGAAAAGTGAAACGAACATAAAGTAAACTGACGACAAACAGCCTGGAGTAGGACGTACCTTGTACAGCCTTTCGTAATACATAACCAGTCCCTTGGTGTAGACTCTTATACGTAATTAATCAAGGAATTCCGCACTTTTACGGTATCCTAAAGTTCATTAATGCAGTGCTTCCCAAAGTGTGCTCCGCGGATTCCATGGGATCCGCGACGAGTTCCAAGGGGATCCCTGGATAAATTCTGTAATGGCTACTTTGAAATGTCCTTACTTTTAATTAAAGCAATTATGTTTTGTTACAAACAATCGCGGAAATTTTTAATTGGTGATGTGTTTATTTCATATGAAAGTTAATTATTTTTATTAAGATCAAACCATGCAATGCGTTATTACTTATGCTACTGATATGTATTCGTAGCTATCTAAAATCAGTTATGAGATACAAATATTTAAATTTTGGATACCTGTCATCCGGACACTCAATTTACGTGAACAAGGATGTTAGGATCCGGGGTTATTTTTCGAAGACAAAAGGGGTCAGCGAGTTACAACCTTCGGGGAACACTGCACTAACGTACTGCACTAACACTGCACTAACACTGCACTAACGTACTGCACTAACACTGCACTAACTTACTGCACTAACACTGCACCAACTTAGTGCACTAACACTGCACTGACTTACTCACAAGAAACCATCACTGGACTGTAGAATGAGTCACCTTAATCCAATTCACATCCTGAAACCATCATTTCAATGTTATCTTGCCGTCTACGCTTAGTTTCCCAACAAATATTCCTATTCAGGTTTCTCCACTGAAGTGTTATATACGATCTTTATTTCCTCCTATTGCAGTGTAATCTTTGGTTTCTTCTCTGATAGTGTCTGCTACAAGATTACGTATTATAAAGCTCCCCGTTAGTCAGTTTTGTCCACGCTTCTCCTTTTCCTCTCTCCTTCACACATATTCTTCTCAGCTGACTGTTTCAACTGCATTCATCCATGTCACATCCGTACGAAACAAGAAGTGAAAATGAAGTTTTATATATTTTAATCTACCATATGACATTCTGCAATAAAAATATTAAAATTACGAACAGAGGAAGCGTGGAAGGTGCACCCTCAGCCCCCCCGTTTTAATAACCACCCTCTGGTTTCCTTTCCCTTATAATATGGCGTCGCAACACGCACCTCATTCCAAATGAAATGAGACATGGATTGCTAAAAGCCAGCCCCGACCGCACCCCCGTACCTTCGGTACGGTAACACTACACATCCGGGTAATTGCAATTTCCAGTCACTCGTTCACCCCTCCTCACCTCTCGATGATGTAACATCTGTGCTGTGTTGTGTTTCAGAGATACTCCAATTGTCGCCTTCTGACGTCATGCGCGCACGGCGCAATGCGTCTAATGTAAGTGACTGCTTGGATACGTCACATTGCGAAACACAAGGACCGTAGCTTTTCTTGTGAGTACGCAGTTCACGCATGTGATATATTTGTTAACTGCAACTGGGTTGACACCCGGTGGCAGTAGTACAGTACACGTGTATACACAAACAGTGCACGGAACAACACAATGAAACAGAAGAATTTGAACAGAACATACATAACAATAAGAATACGTAATTTAAAAATTAAACAGAAACATACAAAACGTACATCCATATGTAAAATGATGACAAATAGAATCAAAAGAATATGAAAGAATGTGACAAACGAAACAGCCACATAAGCAGTAAACTTCGTATGATGTGATATATATATATATATACTAATAATGGTAATTGTCAATGTCTGGGGTGAATTCTTATAACAAAACCAACTAGATGCACTAATTTCTCAAATTTATTTTTGGCATAAAATTCTACATGTTTCAGACAGTTCCTGTCTCCATCATCAGGAGTTTTTCACTGTACACACAGCAATGATATATGTCATACAGGTTTGCTGACAGCTTGCGAGTAGGATCAGGACGGAACGTCCTGATCCTACTGTCAAGAGTAACGCAGTAGCACAGTGGTTAAGGTGCTGTTTTACAAATCGGAAGGTCGCTGGTTCGATCCTACCTGGTGTCAGTGGATTTTTCATTGACATAAAATCCTTCTGATCACACCATGGCCCTGGGGTCGACTCAGCCTCTAACAGAAATGAGTACCAGGAGTATTTTCTAGGGGTAAAAGCGGCCGGTGCGTAAGGCTGACAACCTACCACTATCACGTGAAGTTGTCACGAAATCTGGGAACCTTAACTTCCTGGAACCCTCTGGGCCGCTCCAGGCCTGTAAGGGGCTGCTTTACCTTTATCTGCGAAATAAAAGAATTTCGTTTGCCAGATCTGTAATGCAGAACACAGTGCTGATGGCTCCGCTTCTGTTTCATAAAGGCTAACAGCAATCTGAACCGCAGTTCTTGCTTCTTCTTTTGAATATTCCTATAAAGAAATATGTTGTTTATAGTCCGTTGACTCGCTGTATAAACCACGTATGCATGTTGATCTTCTCCTGTTTGAATGTTCGACATTCGGGCATTTATTTTTTTCATTGAGAAAGTCAGCAACAGTGATAAAAGCGTCTCTTTATACTCGTGACGTGCCCTTTTCGAATCTTGTCCAGCACACTGGTTGTTTTGTTTTATAATTTTCATGGTTTCTTTTGTGTCTCCTAGTATATTACTGTGAAGAATGCTAGGAACTGATCGATACACATAATTTGCAATTCGTTTTCCACTCCCAGCCGATCATTCAAAACTATAAAATCTCAGAGACTAGAATCATCGTTAAATAAATTAAAACACGCGTAAATGTATTTTCCCTTTTCATTAATTATGCAGTGAATACCCTACGTCGGTATACAAATTAATTTACAGTAATTTCTTTGTTGGTTTTATGGCTGCATATCGTATTATCACGACCCGCAAGGCGGAACGTGTTTTGGGGATGCTGATAAATAATTGCATTTTCAGAGACAGGATGTGAGAGAAGGGTAAAGGAGATAGCATAATGAGCTACTTGATTGTTTCTGTTTAAGAAATACAAAACGTGGATCAGATCAAGCAGGATGAGATAATGGCCCCATTTAGAATACTTGAAACACTAACGGTAACTATTTGAACCCCTTAAGGACAAAAGTGCTTTATATTAAGGCCTCAGTGCGTAACGCGCAGTAAACACTCAGCACCTCGGTTATACAAAACCAGACTTTTCATGCTGTACAAGGCAAAATTTGCTCTTTGTTCGGAGATCCATGTACAATACATAAACCCAATGTGAACACCATGTAGAACTCTTCGTTGTTAAACCTGGCGGTACATAAAGTATCTGCTGGGCTCTGAAAGGTTTTGCTTGGAAACCATGGAAGGAAGAAACGATTTGGTAGGCTTAGGGTTAGATGGGAGAATAATATTAAAGTAGATCTTCAATAGGTTGGATAATGCAGTGTAGATTGATTACATCTAAGGAGAGGGCCGAGTGGGGATTCTTACAAACAATGGGTTGAATTTTTTGAATTACAGATGGATCGGGAATCCCTCTGACCAAGCGCTCCTATTCTGAAGCACTCTGATCATTTTGTTGTGAGCGATCATATTTCCCATCAATGACCTTCAACAAGAGCGATAAATCTTCTCAGGAAGTGGAATATTCTGAATGATTCAGATTATTTAATGTAGTAAGAGTATAGAAAAGTGTACAGCTTAAATCAGTCGATATATCGGTAACAGGCTACGTGATTGGTCTATTGTAAAGATTCACCAGTTTTTTGGGAATAGGGTGGCGTTTAAAAGCCATATCAAGCGAAACAAGTTATAGTTATTTTGTGAAGATTTTTCGTAACCTGCAGCACGTTCCTGTGCTCAGTGGATATAACAGTAACGCCTTGCCGGTAGAACTGTGCACCAGGTAACCACTCACTTTCAATTATGTCTTAATCCAGCTTTAGCTATTACACATCATGATGTTTGAATTTCCGCAACAAATTGAGCGACATGCCAAATGCTCAGAACAAATTCCAGACGCGTTGTGAACTTCGAGACCAGAGAGTAAGCATGCAGCCCTTGTCTTTTTGTTGGACGTATTCTGAATGACATTTCAATCACCTTGCAAGGTCATGTTTTACCTTATTTTTAGCTTCAAATAAGCCCCGTACATCTAGCGGCTATTATTTACGTCTCTATAACTGCCATGACTACAAATTATAGCTATCTATTGCATTTACTTCCCTCTCTGCAGGCTTTGGTACCCACGAAAGCCTCTTTTATCGTTGATGTATTCTGGGCTGACCATCTCGAGGACAAGCTTCTCTTATCTATCGTGTTCACACAACACATTAGCATGTTCAAAGGGCGGTGGAATGGTTCGTTCTGCTATCTGGAGACACTGCAAGGGAAGAGAACGGAAGGGTGGATTTGTGTTTGGTACTTGCTGCGGTCTTACTGCAAACACTGTATCCGCACTATTGGACTTATCTTTGTTAGATTGTCAACACCAAGTGACTACTACTGTGGGTACATTGCTGCAACGCACGATATGGGAAGTTTCGATACTCTGCAAGGGATGTCTGAAGTCGGGGCGCGGGTCTCTAACGTATTGTGATGTTTTGTGATGCCAATTTCACGAATGAACTGAACAGTCAGCCAGAACATTCTAAGAACTCCGTGTCTGAGACACTGCTAACTAGGAATGTCAAAGGTTATGTAATAAGTGTTACGTCATTCGGTTACTGCATCAGCCTGGTTGGCAGTGCGCTTTCATGCTTCGGATGAAAATGTAGTGGATGAGCGTAACATATCGATTTTGGGCCCATCTGTTCTGACTTTTATTATTTGAATTATTTTAAAAATCTATGCGATTATTTCACTATATGCCTTAGTAACAACTTTCAGAATGTAACTCAAGACAGATGCATCTCGCTTCCAGCCATCCGAAAGGGCAGGTCTGCCTCGTTCTGTTTCCCTTATTAAGGAATCCGCCGCCTCCTTCTTCAGGATAATTCTGAAATTGGAGACAGAATTTGTCACCAAGCTTTGGAATGTTTATAGCGGAATGCGTTGCCTTACTTGTATATTCCGAATGACAGTAATTTTAACTGAATAAGGAACTATTCTTTTATTCTAAAAATTTTACTTTTTTTTTTTTACTTCTGTGCGGAGTATAGACTCTGCAAAAGAAAACGTAAAAGTTGGAAGCTCAAGTCTGTTCAGCCAGTGTAATGCTGAAGTGTTAGCAACAATTCTCCCAGGCGCTAGACCGCTATATCGACCGTCCATGCGAAATAAGATCCCGCGTACTAAACGAAGCATCATGAAGACAATCAAGCACAGTTACAACCTTTGCCCTTCCCATCTCTTTGTTTCCTTCCCTTTTTTTTTACTTGCTACTGCTAAATGCAGGTTTACGTGACGTTCTGTCTTTCCAGGAACACTAGACCGAAATTTTGATGTTACTGAATACGAGAAGTCTGAAAAATCAGAACAAGTAGGATCAGTCTTCCTACTGGAAACATAGAATTGTTAAATGGTGATGTGTACCGCTGTGCAAGGCTAACTGGTCAAAATTGTTCATTCTTACAAAAGAAAGACCGGGAGGATGAAACAGGGAGATACGAAGGAAGAACAGTGAAGAAAAAAGGGAAGAAGGGAGGGATATGAACGCACAGCAAAACCAGAATAAAAACTGTATTCCTTAACATTACACAACGAAGTACCTGTTGGTCATACATAAAGGACGTTAGCGAGGCATGCGGGGTAATATAGTGCACGAAAGTGATGTGGTTTTGGTAGCTTTCCTTTAAAAAAAAGTATTGATTTTAAAAAATAAAATAATACCAGGCAACAACGGCTTTAATGCTAAATTTAATAAAGTAATTTACATAATTGTGTTCTCTTTAAGAAATGTTAAAAAACTGCTTATATGGAGACCACGCCTGTCCGTCCGTGATATAGGCGGCTAAACCGTCTGGCGGATTCTTATGAAATTTTGCGTAGAAATCCTTTACATAATATTGTCGAGCGAGCATGGGTTTCGCGAAGAGTCGGCGCAGTATATGTCTTGCTTTAGTTAAAGGGCTTATTTTGATGTTTTGCTCACCATGCATCTCAGCATAATCTTAGTAATTGACCAACGTAGGTGGCCGTCTGGTGCACCGGACGGCCACCTACAGGTGTGACGATACCAGATGCTGTATAATACAATTTTTACCTCCTGATGATGAGAATACAGCGCTCGAAACATGTAGGGAAATATAATAAACTTATTATAAAACAAGAATTTGTGCATTAAGTTGGCCAGTTACTAAGATTAAAGGGCTTAAATGACTTTCTAAGCATAATTTCTACATTTAATGACCGATACGGATAGAATTTAGTATGGAATGTCGCCACTTAATTCCATAGACATGACTTCTTTAAAAATCGATACAGTGAAAGATGTGTTTTAATTAATTGCGTCACAGTGAGATTTTTCCCGTATTTTTAAGTTTCCTTCCGTCGTGGATACAATTCAGCGTGGAACGTGGCCACTTCAAACTGCGGAGCGCGTATGAATCTCATGAACACCGCAACATGAAGGCCCGTACTTTCCTGAAGGGCGCAGCTGAATTTATGTTAATGTATGCACGGTCAAGCCGCAGAACATATTCAAAGTAAAGAACGTCTTGCTACAATCTTCGTGCTACGTCACGGATTACACCATTTCCATTGCTGCTATTGCACACACTTGAAGAACATTATAATTCGTTGCGTCTGTAATTGATACACTATTGCATTACGCAATAATATCAGTGCACTGCCCTGTGTTTACTTTTACTTACTTATTTACTTACTTACTTTCTTACTCTGTCTCTGGATTAATTAGTACTTCGTCGGGTAGTTTCGTTAGGTTAGGTTTGTTATGTTCCATATTACTTACTTACTTACTGCATGGTGCAGAGTCCTTCTTGAGAAGCTAACCGATTTTCAGCTAGTCAAGAAATTCCCCGCATTTTAGTGAACCCGAAAGTTCATTACTGCATTCACAAGTGCCCGCCATCTATCCCTATCCTGATCCAGCTCGATCCAATCCATACACCCACATCCTACTTCCTAATCCATATTGATATTATCCTACCATCTACGCCCAAGTGGTCTCTTTCTCTCAGGTTTACCCATCAAAACCCTGTATAGGCCTCTCCTCTCTCCCAAACGTGCTACATGCCCCTCCATCTCCTTCTTCTCGATTCCATGCATTAACAAGACCAACAAATGCATTTTGGTTGTATGAATGTAATTTCATTATATAGCGACCACCGACATGATTCGGCCAGTCATGTGGCTATCGTCAGGGTGGTAAGTGCAAGAATATGAATATATTTATAGTGTGTCTGTATCACTCCGCAGTTAAAATCACATAGTTTTGGTTAAAATTCTGGTTAAGTGGTCAAAGAGTGATGAGTATAAAATTTTAGAAGTTAAGAATGGTTGTCTGTATTTAGTTCTGTGGCGTGATGTACTGGTGGATAGTCATTGAGAATGGTGAGCGATGGTGTGGTTTTTTGTTTGTTTGTTTAGTGTGCTGTTGTGACTGGAACACAGGAAGCTTCTGACAAGAACACGAGAACGCGAAGGGACACACCATTATGTCCTGCACCGTGTGTTACTTTAGAGTCTCGTGTGGACAAGATATTAATTCGTGTGCAAAATACAGAGGAATAACTTTTGCAATAAAACTACGAAGCTCCTTTCTGTCAGAGCACTGTAATTCCCGATGCCATCGCCGTCGGCCCTGTCATGTCTTATACGGTTAGTTGCTGGCTTCTCCACCCTGAGCCTTCGGGTCAGGTCGAAACCAATATATCTGAGTTTTGTTGTGGGGAACATAACGTTGGCGAGGGCTCTTCCTCCACTACTTTGTTTTTCTCTTCTCATTATCATTCCACCATTTCTCCATACACACACACATACACACAAACACACACACACACACACACATGCGCACACACGCAAACACGCGCGCGCACACGCGCATACACACACACGCACACACAAACACACACACACATTTCACTCATCTGTTCATCTACTACAGCATTTATGTAATTCTCAAATATAATGGCGTTTCGAAACCATTTTCTTAACACTTTTCGGTAAATGAGTTATTCCCCCCTTTTCCATCCACAGACATAGTGTCGTTCTGTACAGGCGACCTGTACGATAATTTTCCATTCACAGTATATTTAATGTCTAACATAAGCTACTATTCTCCATTCTCTCTCTGTATGTCTCTCGCACACAGTACACACAATTTCTGCCCTGTCCCTTATCTGTTCCCTCTTGACCTGAGATTTCGCGTTGTAACTCCGATAAAATTATGGTCTGCTGTGATGTGAAACCTACACTTTGACAGATAGCCACTGACGTTTCGGACAAACCTACTGTCTACATCTTCGGAGTGGATGAGTCACTCTGCTGCAATGAATAATGACGTAGCTGTGCACCTGTCTACCAGACCATAAGGGATCATAACCCTGAATTTGTATTCTTCTTATTGGCGTGTATTGCTTGTAGACTTTGTTATTTCTAGGCGTACTGCTAGCAGCACCGTGAAATGAGGCTCCATTACTCGGGTCACGAGGTCCGCTCACCCAGCCGAGACGCTGCATTGGCCGTCGGCTTGTTAAAGCAGGCTATATGTTGGCGCTGTTTGCTTGGTGATGCGTGCAGCATGTATAATGTTACAAGGAAGGTCAGCCATACTAGCGCAGTTTTGTGTTTAAACACCTTTTAGCTACACCTTGCCAGTAATTATAGGTGCGTGACACTCATTGTACTCTTCTGTCACGTCAAGATTCTCACGTTCTTCGGTGATCCGCTATTTACATGCTAAACATTAGTAAAAAATGTGGGTATTCAATTCAGAAAGCAAAAAACTGAAACCCTCTTTCAGTAATCTACAGTCTCAGCCGACAGTCGTAAAGAAAGCGAAATTTGAATAACAAAATATGTAATATTGAATAAGTAGATGTAAATGGATGGACGATGCTAAAAGGGACGTTACAGTAAGATGTGGGCTGGTTTCATTTGGCTCAGGAAATAGTCTTTGGCGTACAAATGGAAATCTTTGGCGTACGAATGTAAAGGAAGAAATTAAAGTCCGGTTTCCATAAAAGTATATTTCTTGACTGGCTAAGCGACTGTCAGCTTACGTTCAATGAAACGTAATTTCTTATATCACTCCTTAGCCGTAAGTCAATATTCCGGTCAGAGACCGGACGGGAAGCAGACACTTGGGAGAGCTAGATGTAGATGTATATACGAGGCTGAAAATGATTAAAATTACTGTTTTTTTACTGTTAAGTACATATTTTCGAGAAATGTGGCAGTTGAAACTAAGAATAGGAGGATAATATTAAACTGGATGTTAGAGAATTGGATTGTAAAGATGTGAACTAGATGATTCTGGATAAGGATCGTTGGCGGATACTTGGAAATTCGATGACGAATCTTTGGTTTCCTTAAAACATGTGTCTTTTTTGGTTACATAAGCAAATGCTGTTTCTCAAGCATGAATGTCGATGGAGTAAACTTTTTATGAATTTTAAATAAATGTATTATTTTTTAAAATCAGAGTATGGCATAATTTTCAGTGCAGTGTAATTAACTTTGTAGTCTACGCGATAGCGCTTCATCATGTGAAAAACCACGATATTAGGTAGACCAGATAGGATATTATTGAATTTTCCCAGGTTCGAGTCAAATGTACTATATTAATAATTGCCCAACGAGATGCAACACAAACAGTCTATTTATTACTCTGCAAGTTCACTCTACATGTTTTGGGTGTCAACCACACCCATCATCAGGGGTACACAAAACTGTAACTACAGCCTCCGGTACTGTGCAGCTGCCTCCCTCCAACATGGCCATTTTATGTTTCCGTGCATCGTAATTCTAGGTTTAAGAAATCCAAAAAGATGCAACAATACCCAGATATTTATTTACTGCTAAATTAGTAATTTAGCAATAAATAAATAAGAGTAATTTAGCAGTAAATAAATATCTGCATACTGCTGCATCTTTTTGGGTTTCTTCAACATAGAACGACATGTTTAAACCCCTCTCAGGTCATCCATAAGTTCACAATTGGTCTTTAAAAATTTTTTTGCTGTTAACAACACAATGGGATGACGTTTGTTCAAGGTGTCGTTTGTTCTTTATGTATCTCGCGTACTTGTTACCACTTGCACAAAAGCCACACGTCGCAGCACATCCTGAAGCATATCAATCAATTTACAAACTCTCGTTCTTTTCCTCCAAGAACCCTTCTCTTTTTTCTTCTCTTTTTTTGAACTTAGACATTTCGTTGCGTTCTCGTATAATTAGTTAAAAAGTAACAACCTTTAACACGGCTTTAATTTTGGTATTCTTGTAAAAAAACCAACGAGATGCACTAATTTCTCAAATTTATTTTTGGAATAGAACTCTACATGTTTCGGACAGTCTCTCTGTCCGTCATCAGGAGTCCAGCACTGTACACACAGCAATAGGTACATGTCATACAGGTTTGCTGACTGCTTGCTAGCGGGATCAGGATGGAACTGGACTCCTGATGATGGACAGAGAGACTGTCCGAAACATGTAGAGTTCTATTCCAAAAATAAATTTGAGAAATTAGTGCATCTCGTTGGTTTTATTGTAAGAATATATTGCGATTCACAGTCCTCTGAATGTCCAATTTATTTTTGGTAATATTTACAGCAACATGTTACCACCCTAAAGGGTCATCATCAAGCTAATACTTGACAAAACACTGAAAATGTTATAAAATACCATTTTGCTAAAATTAGTTCTCACTTCTATGTTACTTTATATATTTGTGTGTGTTTTATTACGTATTAGCCTGATAATTACCCCTTAAGGTCGAAAAAAATTTCCAAAATAACGTTGTGTTAAATATTTCTACTTATGAGCTAACCCTTCTCAACATTAACTACCAATTTGTGCCTACGTTTCATGTGCGGTACTTTATCTTCACAAAACACCCTGTGTGTAAATTCGCAACATGCAACTGTCCCGCTCAATTCCCCCTTCTTAATTTGATCACCCTAATAATATCTGGCGAAGAATTAATATAATGGGTCTCGACGCTAAATACTTTTAGCCGGGTAACGTGCTGTAACATCTACACTGCACACCACCCTAAAACTTTGCTTTATACATGAACGAAAATTGAATGTAACTTTAGTTATGTTTGTAATTAGCTGCTGGATGAATCAACGCTTTATGAAGTATGCTACTGTTCTGAAAAAAATTTCAATTTAAATTTTAATGATGAATATTACGGGATGGATGGAGCTAAGGATATGTCATGGGAGGCGACTTGGCACGAAATAGAGAGCTAAAATGCACACATTTTGTGCTGAAAACTTAAAGTAGGTTAGATCTGCAACCGTAGGGCTTGGCGTTGTGGAAAGATTCAGCTGGCTTATAAGGGGTCCTATATGGTCTGTTCTGTACAAGCATCAACGCCGGACTACGATATAATGCGGAAATTCATAGCTTCTAAAAAGTATTTTTTAACCATGAAGTTGGTTAAATGTCATCGTTTACCCCTCCTGAAATTTTTCTTAAAAACTACGTTTCATGTAGGCAAAATATGAATTTATTGAAAAGTGATTTCCCAGTTGTAAGATAAGAGCATATATTTTGAGGGGAAGTGGGATGGGCACAGGACAGTTGTTTAAGTAAATGTCCACAGTTATTGCGTGAAAGCGCCTGACTCAGGAAATGGTGTCGACAGGTCTGATTCAGCATATTTAAGCGAGTGGTTGGCAGTTGGTTGCCTTTCCAAATGGCCTGGAAGCTCTCGTCACCGTCTGCGGTGTCAGGCTGAAGTGAAGTGTCACTAAGTGTAGAGATCATTTCTGGGGTGCTTTGCACCGCCTGTACAAGTCGTTTTGTTTAGGAAGACATACGGACTTCAACTTATAACGAAGCTTTGGATAGACTACATACTTTCTCAGCTATAGATATTGTTATAGATATGTAGAAAATTGAACACTTACCGCGCTCCATTTCTGAACCCATTAAATCACCCTACCCCATGTCGTTTTACCACTGACGGTCAGGCAAACTGTCACGCTTTCGATTCCCTGCTGAGGTCAACTATGACATTTTATCTCAGTCTGTATACAAGTATTCTCGTGACAGGCCTGAGTCCGTGAGCTCTCAGTTTGTCAACCGTACTTCGGAGTTCTTATATATCATACATAACAATTAGGTTCTGTTGTATCCTAAAGACGATGGGGGGTTGGGAACGTAGAATTTTGAACGTGTTGACCCAGAGGTAAGTCTTGTGTGCGTTGGAACATATAAGTATTGAAATTCATGTCAACAACAACACACGATGATGTGTAAATAGTTTCTTATTTATTATCTGAAGATGTGTTGTTAGAGCTGGTTCTGAATAGATATTTGTAAACTATAAATGTGTTTTTAGAGGAATGTCGATGTTTTGAAGCGAAGATTCCAGTAGCAAAATGACAGATTTTCCAGTGACAAATGAACTCACCGAATATGTCTCGTAAAGCCTTTTTATGAGGCAAATTTGGGCATTGGTTTCCACGTGATAGTGGATTGAACTGGAAGCTTCTAAACATTAGAATCATGAAATAACCACGTGCTTAAGAGAGATCAGGGTACAATAATGAGTCCACTTGGTACAACAATTTCGTCAGCCAAGCTGGACTTTTGGTTGACATTTGGTGGCCTGATTGCTTTATTTCATTGATTCTTCACATTGATTACCCCGACTTCCTGTCTTGTCGAAATTTCTGTATTAGGCAACAAGTATTCTAAATTTCGGAACTTTCTGCCGTACTGTTACTGAATAATACAAATATATAACTTATAAATGAAATACTCTCCTACCTGTATAGTCGTAAGACGGTAGTATACGACGGTTCCTGCTTTACAGATAACAAACGCTGTTTCCAATGTAAAATCCAATGAGCTACTGCTGTTTAGGAACATAAAATCATTGCTCTATAAATGGCACCTAACGTGTAAGGGCAAACGGGATAAAAATGCGTCAGTTTGAACAAAGATGAATGAACCTTAGTTCATGTTCCATTGAAGACTTTATGTTTCGTATAACGTATTTATACGTCATCCTTACGAGATATTTAATTAATTATTTAAGCTAAACAATGTAATATATACAGAGAGAATTGATTAAATAATAATTGTAGCCAAAAATCATCTGAAAGTTCATGATTTGTGCTGCTCACAAAATTCTTATAATAAACCAACTAGATGCACTAACTTCTCAAATTTATTTTTGGAATAAAACTCTACATGTTTCGGACAGTTCCTCTGTCCATCATCAGGAGTTTTTCACTGTACACACAGCAATAGCATATGCCATACAGGTCTGCTGACAGCTGTCAGCAAAGTTGTATGACATATACCATTGCTTTTTTAGTGCATCTGGTTGGTTTATTATAAGAATTTATCACGATGCACGGTCAACTGAACGTCAAATGCTCACAGGATATTATCGGAATTATCAAATTAAGGTTGATGATATGGACGAAGCATGTGGCACGCATGAGGGAGAATATATATATATATATATATATATATATATATATATGTATATTTCTATGGAGAAACCTGAAGGGTAGCAACCACTTAGAAGTTCTAGCCATGGACGGCAGTATGATATTAAAATATTTCTCTACATATTCAAAGCATGCTTAAAAGCTTCAACACCTGCGTATCGAGTTCAGTGTCGTCTCTTTGAGGATGGATTTCTAAGCCGAAACATGTAGCAGCGAACAAATCAAGTGTAGCTGTGATCGATAACGTTCGTACTCTGTTACGTCAGCAGTCGAAAGTGCCCTCTGTTAACTGTGCAATGTGTTTACTAGAATATCTGCATTCAGTAACGCACATTGCGCCAAACCCTTCGCTTTGGATTTTGCTGCTACAAATTATTCGTTAATTGGACTATTGTTTCATACAATACCGTACATTACACGGTGAACCTGGTTAGCAAGCAGTTATCAACTACACTGACTGTGGTGCGGTTTGAACCACGTTGTCACAAGGCGTGATAACTGGTAATTGGTTAACACCATAATGCTCTACACAATCCATTCCAGTTGGGTGTAGGAATTGGAGAGCGCGGTATTTTAATATGATAATAGTTTTTGTTTCTATATATGATAATTACGAATAGTAATCACTATCTGAAATGATGTAATTTAGTTACCGATACAGCCCACAGGTGGACTCTCAGTTCCACTGAAGTACTTTTGATATGAACAGCAATGACTAGGTACAGTTTCGCCCTGTTACACCGTACGTTAGGTTTATTCATGTCATTAAACTGCATAGGTAACTAACACGGAATGTCTGTTGGTATGCTAAGACGAAGAGTAATAATGCAATCTGAACACCATAACATCGCAGATACTTTCTGTTTGGTATCACAATCCCGTTGTGCCTGATGTTCAACATCTGCTGTTGTTTTTAAAATACACACAACACTCCAAACAACATGCATTTATCTATGTTCTACAACATGTTTCGGCCGTTGTGTCGGCCACCATCTGGGAGAATCATAATAACATAAGCGCAAAAGTGTACCTTCGTATACTTTTATTCGGTGGTAAAGCAATCGCGGCTTTTAGCTGACCACTCACATCCTTATACTGCTGAGGTTAAAAAAGAGTGGAACCACACCTCCACACCTCCATATACCTTTAGGGAGTAAAGAGAGACCAACTTGATGTCACTTGCCTTTTTATTTCATCATTTAATGCTCAACATGTTTCGGGTGTTAATACATCCATCCTCAAGAGCTTGGTATCCGGATGCAGACTGAAGCCTGCATCCGGATACCACACCACCCCAGCCAAACCACACCATAACACCAACACACATCGAACCAGAGCAATACAACCCATGAAATAACTCAACAAATAAGTCGCAAGCTCCTGAGGATGGATGTATTAACATCCGAAACATGTTGAGCATTAAATAATGAAA
>Ga0123354_10006106_pt1 | contig 17793 bp, 12 predicted proteins | sample TergutLab28metaG_2_FD_97872 | JGI IMG/M metagenome (GOLD analysis project Ga0123354, IMG submission 97872) | Labiotermes labralis P4 segment gut microbial communities from Petit-Saut dam, French Guiana - Lab288 P4 | ecosystem: Host-associated > Arthropoda: Insects > Digestive system > Gut ...
ACGAGGAATGAAGAATGTAGCTATTGAGAATGGCCAGGTCTAGCAGATGAAAGAACAATTTTTTCGTCCACTTGAATGTGCGACGGCTGATTGAGTAACTGTAAGCCATTCTGTCACCCTTATCCACATAGCTCATATGATGGTTATAATCCATCACAATTTGCGGCTTTATGGCTATTCCTCCTTCATTGCAGAAATTACCTTCCACTGGGGGCACTGTGAATATTAGTCAACATGCATATGTCTCTCTTGTCCTGCCACAGTATTGCTGTCAAGCCAGCCCTGGTCCTTACGCGAATGTCTCCCCTTTTCAGTTTTGTTGTCTTCGGTCTTAGGTCTTGTAGCATGCCTTTCCTGTTTGGCCTGACAGTGCCACAACAGTAAATCTGTTTCTTCACCAAGTCATCAAACAATTCAGGGGAAGAAAAGAAAATGTCCATGTATAATTTGTGCCCACGTCCTTCTATCTTCCTCGTCAGTTCTGTCACTGTCGCATGGGTTACTGTCACATGCTGTGCCGTGCACTGTCTGTCCTTCCCCAAGTACAATTTCATGTCATACGTGTATCCAGTCGAGTCACAAAGTTTGAAAATTTTGATGCCAAAACGCTTGCGTTTTATTGGTATGTACTGTTCGAAAATCACCCTTCCCTTGAAGGAAACAATAACTTCGTCAATAGCCAGATTATTTGAAGGGTTGTAAAATTTGGAAAATGTGGCATTTAGAATTTCAAACAGGTCTCGTATCTTCCATAGTCTGTCAAACTTTTCGTCTGTCCTATCAGGTTCATTCTTGTTGTCAGTAATATGTAAGTAACGAAGGATGTGAAGGTATCAGTCCCGTTTCATCATGGTGCCGTAGAAAGGTGTGTATAGCTGATCCAATGTTGACCAGTAGTCTGTCAGTTTGTCTCTTACGCCACGTCCCATCTGTATTGCCAATGCCAAAAACACAAACATTTCGGCTTCAGTAACGTAAGGTTCAGGAGAGGGTCCATCGTCAAGTCCGTCAATGTAATCTTGGTAGTAGCGGTTAGTCTCCACCACCAAAAGAGTGATAAATTCTGCAAAATACAGAAGGAAAACACTGAGTGAACTGGAGCCGTCATTTATGTGGGACACTTCATTGTCCTTCTTTCCTCTTGGGCCCCTTGTATATGTGTGTGCTACAATGCTCTGAAGGCAAGAGGGGCGTGTCCATTTTAGGGTTACTGGCTGTTGAGTCTGTTCACCTGGCCCACTCTCACCAGCATTCTCTTCGTCAGAGGCACTGGATGAAACTGAACTGCTGGACTCATGACAACTGGCTGTTTGGTGGTAAGGTTGAGGTTGTGACAACCCTGGCACACTTTCATATCCTCCCTCAACTGAACTGACGTCGCTTGATACTCTCTCTTCGTCACTATCACTGTCGACAATCAGTTCAGATATTTTGCGGAGCTGCAGCAACCTTGGCCTCTTGCTTGGTTGACTCATTATGCCACCACTCACACCGACTGTCAAATGATTACTGGGAATAAAAACAAGCTCTCTATGCAACACTGGATCTAAACTCAGCCCGAAGTCTGAGAAACAAAATGCAATATTGTCGAGTTGTAAATGGGGCCCTTCAGAGAAAAGGATGGCAGATAAAGTTCTGTTTATTGTAACCTGTCACCACATTATCACTGTAACCTAAGTGCTGCATAGATACACTCTCCAAGCTAAACAGTTAGTCATTCACAAGCCAAATGAACAGAGCAGGAAAAATAAGCTTTGCATCAACGCCACTACATCCTTACTGGCTGTAGGTACAAACAGCGTCATAAAAAAATGGATACATGGGGCTTTCAATCAAGGGATAAATCAGTCGGAGCATGAAGCTGGAAAAAACTTCTAGAGTGGTGCTAAGAATGAGTTTCCCTTAATATCCCACGGCATCGAGAGCAAAATATTTAAATGGCTGAGGCTGTGGTTGTCCTGCCGGCAGGACTCTCATATGCCAGTTGGCTTTAAATAATTTAAATGCTGTCCTATGGCTAGGACGCTTGTACTGTAAAGGTTGAACTAACTCCACTGAGACACCTTTATGAAGGAAAATAATTAGAACCTACACATTTATATGCATTCATTTGTTCAGTTCTGCATAGAATTTATCCCTGAGATGTTTTCATGTGTTCTTGGCTGTTTTGCCTCTATTTTAAAGAATATGGGGTGTAGTTTTTATTGAATGCATAATTGCAGGTTTCTGTCAACTAGTGTGTCCTATGCAGTCCTGGAAGATTCCTTCAGACTCAAAAGTTCTACTACATCTCATACATAAAAATGAGTTTGGTTTGATGGTTGGTAGCTTATATTTCTCACATGAGTGTAGGATATGGTGCACCATCTGTTACTGACCTACCAGGGTTGAGGGCTCAATCATCACTACAGAATTTAGTAGTCCATGCATGAATTATACACATCCTTTTAATCAGTGATACAGCATTTACATTTCGGTGACTGTAGTCTCCACTCAGCCTTGTGTTTGCTACACCCATCAACAAAGCACAGGCAGAGTCCCAAAAAAGTTGCAGGTGTTGATCTTAAGACCATTCTTCTCAAGCACAATTATAGCTAGCATGTTCCCAAATTGTAAGTGTCCAACAAGTGAGATCCCCTGCAGCCTGTACATGCGGCAACAGCAGAGTGGCTGGAGTGTCCCAAGGCTTGTGTATTTTATCTGTATTTTGTGTCATTATAAATGAAAAATTAAAACTATTGCAAATACATTATTTGGCTCAAAAGGTGGATGTTTTGTTTAATTTCCTTCTAGGAAACATTGTACTTGTAACAGAACTTAAGGCAAGACTACGTATGTATAAGCCTCTGCAGAACACACCAAAAACACAGCATACCTAAGAGGTATCACATTAAATGCAACTTGACTCCAGGTGTTAACCAACAATGAACACTGTACGGAAATGCATGCAGTGAAGGTACACGTGTAGACCAATTATCTATTTTCATTTTATGATTTTGTTTCAGTCACAAAGTAACAATGGCCCATTCAGAGAAAGGGTATAGTAAGCAATATTACATAATCACAGAGGTCTGTGAAGGTATTTGGAAATTCCTAGCACCTCTTCATATGTGTGTACCTGCCAGAGAAATGCTATCCACAACATCAGATGAGATCTTCCTTACACATCATTTTCTAAACTACATAAGCAGTATTGATGGAAAACATAAGACAAAATGCCCTTCAAATTCAGAGCATATGTAATATAATTATAAGCATTATTATTCCACTATGCTTCAAGGTCTTGCTAATGCCTGGCATAGATTCACTGCTGTTAACAATGCTGATTATGTAAAGCAAACCAAATGTGGAATTTTTTTTGCCCACATTCCCTTTCTCAGACTCTGAACCCAAGTAATTTCAATATGCCGGATAACATGGGACTACCATTATCAGATGTACAACTTCCATTGGTGATATTATGGGATGAAGCATATCCACTGCCTAATTATCTTATGTGATGGTTTACTGGCACACAACCTAGTGAAGTTAAGAGAATTTTTAATTCCTGCCTATCCAAGATCAGGGAAGCAGTTCAGAATGCCTCTACAATACCTGAAGGCAAATGGATAATATTAAAGCCCAATGAAACATCTCTTAATATGGTGGACAAGAGTGACAAATGATTGTGTTTTGCAACACACAATTATTAGAAGAGAACATTTAGATGAAGCACCTCTCTTGGAACTGGAAAACTTTTGCAGGTAACGTAGTTCTGATCATGCTGAACATGAAGGTTAGTTTACATGATACAATAACAGACAAGAAGACTAAAAGATGCATTTCATAGTAAGTGAGGCAATTAAATGGACCATCATTGAGTACCATGCGTAAAAGACAGTGACTAAATTGTGTGAAATGACAACATACAAATATGACAATATTTAGTAAATGATAATGGGACCGTCAGAATATTTTCATATTATTCCATCAACATGAGACAGAATTAACCAAGTTGCTATTAATAAATTAAATACTAAAATGTGTACTTACAAGAACAATCACATTTGGGAGCTAATTTGTTCAACATATTCAATCAGGGTTTCTATTTTAATATTTTCTATCATTTGTTCCCATAAAGCCAACCTTAAATGCATCACTGTAATTATAATTTTGCAGTCTGAAGTATTGCAACTCACTGTAATAAAGATATACTTCGAGTGTAGAAAGGCAGACATTACTATGCAACAAAATCAGTCACCAGCAAGCAAGAACAGACGTCTACCAGTCAACATGCTCTACAAGTCTCAGTTATGTATCAGTGTGAATGGTATCACTTTTAGGCATGTCTGCAGAATTGCAAAAAGTAACTTTTAGCTTCATCATGTCTGTATGTCTGTCTGTCCAACCGCACTGAACAACTCAGCTCCCAATAGATGGATTTTCATGAAATTTGATATTTGAGTATTTGTCAAAAATATGTCCAGATAATTCAAGATTCATTCATATCTGACAAGAATAACAGGTACTTTGTATGAAGACCAATACACATTTCTGATCATCTGTCGCTCACTTCTTCTCGGAATGAGAAATGTTTCAGACCAAGGTTGCAGCGAATATCAAAACAAACATTTTATGTCCCTTTTTTTTTTTATTGTGCCCTTTATGAGATAATGTGAAAAAATATTGCAGAGCCGGACAGGCCACAGATAAAAATATAATGTGGCATGCACATTGCATGCTTGATACCTAAGGCTACAAATGCACACTCAGAACATGCAATACTCATTGCTTTTCCACTGCAACAGTGGTTGCAAGAATGTACCTCAATGTTATGTTATACATACATTGCCTGTCTTCTATAGTCTAAGTTTGTTTTCCAGACTGGATTATTTCATGCTGTGTTGCTCACATTCAGTAAGTATATTTTATGGCCTGTGTGAGACCCTTTGGAATCACAGTTTCCCTGAATATCCAAACTGTGAATTTGAAAATTTCTGGCTATACAACATGATATTCTCACCATCATCATCATATATGGTGATGACGGTGAGAATATTATGTTGTCTCTTGCATGTAGAAGAATTTTTGACAGTTCTTATACATGCAATAATAACATACAATTATTGAACTCCCTGATGATGGGCCACTAAGGTCCAAAACATGTTGGAGATAGTGGCTTTTATAATATTATTTTAAATCTAATACAAATGTGTGCATTCATTGGTTTAAATTACAGTAATTCCAGAACTCATGGGAGTCACACACACAAATCCAGCATGGTGCATGAAGCCTGCAGATTACCCATCACTACTCTATACAGATGGAAGTGTTTTTAGGTTCTTCCTGTAACTTATTTTATGGAGTACTTGGTAATATAGAAAGAAGTTCAACCAAAGATGAGAGAGTACACATATTTCCAAATCAATACATACATTCTTGGATCTGATGTTTCAAATCCAGCTGACTGTAGATAGAAGGCAGTGACTGCATCTGGGATCTGTGGGCAGAAAATAAACAAACTCTATACCATAATCCACACATTAGCATTAATCCTCTAAAATACTCCCAGGCAATCAGCTGTGCCAGTGCTTCAAAGATCTGCTCTGTTCCTATCATTGTCTGGGTGGATGACAGGGACAGAGCATGTCTCCAAAATGTTTGTTTTTAGACAATCACCAACGTAGCTAACAGCCCTCTGTGACTCCCTGAACAAAGAGGCAGCAAGATTCTCCATAACATCCTCAACATATTATCAATCAACACAGCGTCATACTCTAAAAGACTGTGGTCTACTACCTAAGAATAATTAATTGAATTTGTTCATCATAAATTTTATATTGTGTTATTTTTGTCCTTGTATACCCTCCACTTCAGACATATAAATCATTACCAATCCACCTCCATCACACTTTCAATTCAATGTATCAGAGAATGTTGTGCTCATAATCCATTATTAATCATGGCAGTGAAATATTTAAAACCCCTCACTTCTGATATCACACATTCAAAATTTTGAAAAATACTTTCATAAATAATAAATTCCTCAGAAACAGTTGCACATTTTTTTAAAAGTTACAAATTAAGGACGTTGCTTCCACACATAATACTCTACAAGCCAAACAACTTGAAATAAAAAGAGTAGGTGGCACTGAAATTACATTTATATAACCTTACAATTTGCTTTTTGATCAAAGGGTAATAGATATCCAGTCATCTTTTGCAGGAACCAGCCAATGGCAGAATGTCCAGACTGGCTCTGGGGCCCACCAAGCCTCCTATTTGATGCGTACTGCAAGCACTTTCCCCAGGGACAAAGCAGCCAGAGTGTAAGGCTGACCACTCAACCCCCATCTAGTGCTGAGGATAAGTAAAGTTATACTTCTCCTCCACCTGTATGCCTTTGTGGGATACATATGGACAACTTATCGCTTACCTTTACACAACACTGAGCAGCCTTGTCTTCACACTACTATTTCAACCATACTTAAACTAAATGTGCAAACTTAAGCATTGCCAATTCTTTTGATTCTTGCAATGTAGAAGGACTTCTGAATCAGAGTTGTCAAGGTTTATCCACGGGCAAAGTTGTGCAGTCTCCAGGGTGTACCGGCCCAAACATTGGACAGTTAAACTGGTTATTTGAATATAAGATAATATAATATATATTTCCTTGACCACTACAACACAAAACATAAAAAATTAAAAACTTCATTTCAGTTAACCATGCCCAACGGGCCATACACCATTCATAAATTAGCACAGTGTTTATGTTACTAAACAGCCAATATATGATGTACAGCCCCTAAAGATGAATATGATGGTTCCAAACATGGGAATGTGTAACTAATGCATGTTTCTAATTTTTGGTTTGTAGTACCATCATGGTTAAGGAAATACACACTGAATGACAATACAGCCATATAAATGCCCAAGTAATAGAAATGAGAGGTAACATAATGCCAGATAAAATCTGGAAAGGGCTGAATATACTATAGTGCCTGCAGTTCTTACTGTAGGGATATAGTCCTCTAGCTGTAGCAAAAAGTCAGATAGAGGCTGCCCAGCTGTCTTTCCTTCACCTGCACCAGCCATTCCTATCTCATTATTGGTTGAAGATGGAGAAGCATCCAATCCATACTCATTCCCATCTCCATTCTCCATGTCTGAGGAGTTCATTCTTCAGTGACAACGTGCAGGCCACTTCATTGAAAGCTAATGGCTCTGAAAGAGGAATGTGTAGATTTATAGAATAAACCCAAATAAGTGGTATGGAGTTGCAAATTGCTGAACATTATACATCACAATATGTGAAAAAGTATCCACAACAAGTAGCCCCTGCTACAGTGTACTTCACTTAGCAATGTTTCACTACCGCTATTGCCAACTCATTTTTTTGCACAAAAATGTTATGCAGGTTAACTAGTTTCTCAGCAATTTAATTTGTGTTTACTACCAATTCTCAATGCTGACTGATGGCCCAGTACAGCCTGTCAGTATCCTCAGCTTGTCAAAATGAATAGGAGTGGGATATGACCACAGTTTTTAAAGAAACTACAAGAAATCATACAAGCATGTATACACTATTTTTGTGCTTTACATGGTACAGTGTGGTATATGTTGCATCTCATGTGTTTAGTATACTATATTTTTTTGTATTTCCTTGGTCATAAAAAATCATAATTTGTCAAAGGTCCAAAAACACATGCCTGATAAAAGCTTCTGTAATGACACATAGGAAAGGCTTGTCATTACCAGTGAAGCTGCATGTTATTAGATGTATGGAAGCACCTAAACACCAGTTCAGTGTTTCCAAGCATTATATTTAGCAGGGTTGACAGTACAATCTATTTTGAAAAATTAAAGACAAAAATCAAGGAATGCGAAAGTTAGCAATTCCTTAAAGTGCTTCAAAATAGTATCCTTTTTTACTTCTAATCATTAATGTGATTTCATTACTGAAATACACCACATGTTGGAATTAATAATCATTTAAAAATAAGGTGAGATTACAAATTAGATCTATGAACCTTAATTCTTACGTGAAAAGTTCCCTCTTCTAATACTGTTTCATTTAGTGCTCTATTTTCTGCAACCAATTAAAGAGTACTAAGTGAAGAATGCCTGCATATCAAGGAATCAAGTGTCCAGATATAACACCATACCTACCCAATCCATAGAGATGAGTCCTTCTTGAAAAGTTAAGTCACTCTGCTAGTCAAGAAATTCCCCACCTGTTGTGGAACCTGAAGGATCATTACTATATGTGCAACAGACAGCCACAGATCCCTATTCAGAGCGCAATGATCAGAATATGTACTCTCCCACCCCACTTCAGATCAATTTTTATATCATCCTCCCATTCATGTGGCATTTTCCGTCAGTTTTCCACCAGACATAACTTAAATTCTGTTCCAGTCACATGCAATGCAGCAAGAATGAGACAGAAATAACTACAATAAATATTGGTGCAGTAAATGCATATTCCATTTGGGACAGAAGCTGAACAGGTTACTTAATGATAGTGTATCAAACGAAGAGGTCAGTTAGCAAAATAAGTAGAGAGAATGAGGGATTGAACTATATAAGTGATAAAATATGGAGTGAGGAACACAATAAAAAAATTTAATTGTGACTGTAAGTCACCCAGATGAATCTTTAATTCTGAACAAGGAAAGATGAGAAGCCTTACCACTTGAGCAACCTGCTCAGGGTTACAGATTAATGTAATGATTTGACATAGATACAGGGTATAAAGAAAACTACAAATCATCTTTTGTTTTATTATTATACACTTCTGACTCTCAGCTTTGAACACAACTTAAAAAACTGCAAATATAAAAAATATGGACATCCTCCTTCATATACATCAAACTCTTAATCCCTTGCAGTCCTGTGTCAGCATATCCGACATATTACAGTTTCTAAGCCTTACCTATCCTTATTTAAAACCTCATTCCAACAAGCCACAAATTAATTTGTGTTAAAATTAAATAAAAAACACAACACTTTTGTATCAGAAAATATAAATCGCCAATATGCGAACTACCAAACTTTCGTCAACATGTAGCTGAGGCCACCAATTCTCCACATATATACCTACTTACTTAACTACATAACTCAGTAACTCAAATTTCAATTGAGACCACCTGCCCTCTAAATACTAATTAACTTAAGTAATACCTAACAAGGAGCGGAGTTGTTCTGCAGAAACTAACAGTTCCACTGCTAGTCATGAAATTTCCTGCATTCTACATAACCCAGAGGTTCATTATCTCATCCATAAGAGCAGCCACTTGTTCCTGTTCTGACCCATACAAATCCAGTCCATGCCTTCTCATCCTCTTTCTTTAAGACCTAAGTTAATATTATCCTTCCATCTATACCTAGTTCTTCCAAGCAGTTCTTTCCTTCAGGTTTAACCCCCAAATTTGTATGCATTTCTCTTACCACTTACATGTGCCAGATATTCTGACCATCTCATCTTCCTTACTTGAGCACCCTAAGAATATATGGTGAAGACTGCAGAATAAAAAACAACTAGATGCCGCTTATTATTTTATTGTACTTATTATAGGTTCAACATGTTTCGGGCACTACTAAGCCCATCATCAGGAGCTCGCGCCTATAATGTTGATTACCACATCGGTCGTTTCGTCCTGTAAAGATGGAGGAGGTAGCGTTAATGTAAAATTATGGTTCTTACTGGTGTATGATCAGTGTGAAGTTCTTTGTCGCTTGGTTGCAGCTGGTAACGCGTTTCTATTAATATTAATAGTTGTGATACTTTATGCGTGGTGATCGTAGTGTTCTCTTGTGTGTCGTGTGTTTCATTAGTGGACTGATAATTCGATGTGTTGTTAGTGTTAATTAGTATTGTGAATCTGAAATTGTACATACCTTGGTTTGCTGTGGGTTGGAGGTTAGGTTGGTTAGGCTGGAGTAGTGTCTGGGCTGCAGGCTAAAGCACAACTGGTCTTTTCATGTCGTATGTGGGGGCTGGGGGTTAATGACCGTCTGAAATAGAGGGTTTAGTTCACCTGGGTATTGTTCCAGAATTACCTTGCCTTCTTGATGGAGGGTTTGGATGTAGTATTGTTTGTAGGGAATGAGCATGCTTGGGCTATTGAGAGGTTTGAGCAAGGTCATTATACTGCTCATCTGGCCATATTCGTGTTGATTTTGCAGAATATGTTGGGCAAACACAAATATTCTGCAAAATCCTTCATTATGTATTTTCCTCCATCCTCCTATCATTACCTCCATTTTAAGCCCATAATGTTTCAGCACCCTATTCTCAAATACTCTTAGCATATGCCTTTCCCTTAATGTGAAAGACCAAGTACCACACCAATACAAGTAAAACACATTCTCTATATTTTAATCTTTAATATTTAGACAGGGCCTGCAATATGAATATAAAAATTATTCACAGCAAGATGTGAGGGTACATTAAGTCTTGTTACATACAGAATTAATCTACAAAAGATGTTATACAAGACAGCTTAAAACAGCATGTGCACATATATACATATGCAAGCATACACACACACAAACATACAGCATAAATATCTGTACTTAATGATGCATAAGATGTAGCACCCCGCTGTGTGTTCAAGACAGCATATCAAATCTAACTTTCGGGTGACACATAGATGTCACATAACCACATGCTGTCAGAAACTGACCCTGTTCAAAGGGTGCAGTTACTTAGCCTTAACAATGCATCTCACTATTGTAACCATACTTTTCATTTCATTTCATTTATTTCACATTCCACTGACCTTATACAGATGAGGAATTAGTCATGCATACATTTAGCATAATAAATAAAGCAAGTGTACATTCTGTATAAGTTGTGCTTTATTGTAATGTCACAGGATAATTATAAGTACTATGATAGAATAAGCATAAATAATAATCTGAGTAAAATTAGTATCATAGTTAATTATGTATTAAAATATTCCTCCAGACTATAACAGCAATTATGTAAGACATATCTTTTTAGAGCTACTTTGAATTTATTCTTATCACCAGATAAATATTTAATGGCTACTGGTAGATGATTGTAGATCTTAATTCCTGAGTAATAAACACCCTTTTAGTATGTTTCCAAGTTTGCTGTAAGTAGGTACAGGTATTGATTTTATGTACTTGTGAGTTAGACAGAAATTGGCCTTTATTCTTAGTAACAAATAAAAGTATTGAGAATATATATTGGTATTGAATTGGGAGAATATATAATTCCTTAAATAATTGCCGACAAAAAGCATTCTTACTTGAATTCATAATTATTCTAACTATTCTTTTCTGAATTTTAAATATTTCTTCACTATGAGATGAATTCCCCCAGAATATGATTCCGTAAGGTATAATTGAGTGAATATACAAAAAATATGTACTTCTCAGTACACCTGGGGGAAGGGGAAAGGAGGGGGGGATAATTTGCAAAACGGAGCACTATTATTACTCAACCAAAGTTGTATTTCTATGAGAGTTGGTCATAAAGAAAGTTTACAGTGCATATGTATTAGATTCCTTGTTGCTCTAATGAGGACACTTCACATTTAATTGACTGCTACAGCACTACTGGTTTTACATAATCCCCACCACACAAGGCATTTATCACACAGTGAGATGAGCTTTTCTACTTCTAGCTGATAGAAATCTGTGTCCTGTGTGATTAGCTATCGTGTCATAATGGTTTCCACCTCATGATCATCTCTAAATCTGTCACCACAAATCTTTTGCTTCAGCACTGGAAACATGACAATTACTCAAAGATAAGCCCCCAGTATAATCACCATTTGTGCAGATTCTTTAGATACAGAATTATACAACATGCAAACTTATTTTTTGACTGACCACTGGACTTTAAATGATGATGAAACTTTCGAACATTACCACAATATATCTATTACATCCATTTTCTGTGGTGATCAACAATTTAATACTCACAAACACTCTGGCATCTTGCGCCATTAGCAGTGACTTTCATTCATTCTAATAAAGTTGGGCACATTCCCAAGAGCATAATATTATATGAAGTATCAGTATTAGGATACTTTAGTGTGTTGTATGAGAATTAAACTGTGGAACTGCTACAAAAATTTTTTTACATCAAAGTTATTTGTGATGGAAGTTATTTCATATTCCTTCCCTTTAATATAGTTTTTTTTTTTTCAGAAGAAATAAACGTCATTTGGTTCATTTGGTGAATGCTTGGTAATTATGTGAAACTCTCTTTACTGCACCGTACTTAGTGTAATTTCAATACACTACTTCCATCTCCACCCTGCATATTCACGTAATGCCATGAACATTTTATAAATTCTTTGGCAAGTCAACATGGTAAAAACAAATGGTGCCAAAAAGCTTTGTACTACTGCCTACCCCATAGCTACATTCTGCTTATGTGTAATAAAATTGTTACCAAAAACCTTTTGCAACCAATCACTATATTATGCAAGCCTTGTAAAAGCTTTTAGGCAGTGTTATGGGCCTACTCTGTATATTCACAACCATACACTGAACACAATGTACCAGGCCATGACAGCCTAAGACCTTCCTTGTGGTGCTACAATCATGATACATGAATTTTGGTATCTGCTAAAAGCAGTGTTTACCCTGGCTCTTACTCTGACAAGCTTTATTGTCTCCTTGGATTGGGAGATTTGATCAATAAAAGGCCTCTACCTACACAGGACAATCAAGATGAGCCCTGTGCAAGATCCAAACCCACAATGTGTGTTTCAGGGTCCTTTGGTCACATGGTCACACAGACCAGCAGTGTGGGCTCTACAGGTTTGAACACACTCTGAATGCTTTATCTCATATATTCCAAGATGTCTGATGGTAGAATACACATGCTGTAAAGCATTACATAATTTAGTAAAAAATATGGACTTTTTAACGGAACAACTGAACCCAACTGGTAAGAGGTAAAGGTCAGTTTTTCAACACATTTTGATTATACAATACAGCACTGGAGCAGCCAGTTCTTTTAACCCTTTCCAGGCTATGAATGACACATCTCAAGTCTTTTTACCGCAAAAAAGAGTACAGCATGGTTGGGTCGATCATCACCTACTGTACAGCATCTGATTTCATTCACTCTATGGCACATAGTCCTAAATGAACAAAGGACTGAGTACTGCACAGCAGGTGGCATCACAGGCTGCTACGCAGCAATGTGACCATCAGCGGGTTTATAGATACTATGAACAGGTTCCATATTCAGCTGGACACTGTACAAGCCAGCTCTGAACAATTTATGTACAGTGTACCCCATATTTTGGACATTTCGGTTACAGAATTATAACATGTGACCACAAAATTCATTATATGGATCACAAAATTACCCTTACAGAAATTATGGATAAATATTAAACCAGTTTTAAAAATAACGCACAAACCCAAAAAAATTGGCCAAAACTTATTTTCTTTAAGATACAATATTAAGGAGTTCAGATTGCACATGTGTGTTTGTAATATTACAGATTATGTACCTTGCCAATGGTTAACCTATTTGCAAGTGTATGTGATGCAGAAACATGGTTGGCAGTGTGGCTACCGTTCCCATCTTATTTTAGTTTGTGCAGTGTGTATTAACCTTACTTAAACACATTTGAAAAAAATCCAGTCCAGGCCCTATTATGAGCATTTTTGGTGAGTGTTTTCATTACATCTGTGGGCCAATGAAAATTCCGAAGGAATGACCTTCATGTATAACATGGGAATCAGTGGTAAAGTGGGATCCAAATTATAAATTCACAATACAAACACATTTTACAGAACACATTCCTGCAATAATGTGCAAAGAACATTGTACTTTACAGTAATCATCAAAATATACTTTCTCACCAATTTCTTGCAATTCAAGCCATAAACTCATGTTCCTAAAGAATAAATCTTTGCTCTATATATATATATATATATATATACACCCCCACACATACATACATACACACACACACACACCCAGCCCTCATTTCATGCCCATTTGTTTTACTCTTTTCTGCTTTAATGCCCATTGTCAATTTAAATAAGTTTAATTTGTACTCTCACATTTTTAATTCAACACCCTTTGAATGGCTGAATTATATAGTCTGCTAACCCATTATTTGTGACGGAAATATTTTTTATTTACATCTTTCGATTTACGCCCACCATTTCAGGGATGCAACTAGGATGTAAAAAAAGCTGGGCTTATATGAAACCATCGACAGGATTAATATATTTTATCTTAGTTACAATGTAAAAGATTTATATTAAAATATGGTATTTTGTGCAGTCTGAAATATAGTACATCATACACAACCAGTTCTAGTTGTACAAATGTTATAAAAATACATTCTTAACATATACAATATATTGTTAATACCTTAGTTTATTACAATATGCATTACTAAATGCAGACAGACACAGCTTGATTCATGCATGCAGGGTGCAAGAAGGTATCAAAGTACAGTAGTATCTTCACTGAGTAGAAATTCCGATACATCATATGGGTAGGATAAATATCATAATGCACAAAATTTGCCAACATATAAGTGGCCTCAGGTAAAAGGCAAAGTTGTCCATGTTTATTGAAGCACCAAAAGATACAGATACATCAAGAGTAGAGGTATAGCTTTCCACAATCTTGACCTTGCCACTAGGCAGAGCTGAATGGCCAGCTTCATACCCCAACTACTTTACTGCCCATGAAAGAAGAGAAATACATCCCTGCTTCTGATGAAAACTGCAACTCAGTCATCCACCTGTAGTCTTTTTATACTAACTGAACTAAACCAGCTCAATCAGTGTCCTAAAATACCAAACATATGTTCATAAGCAGATTACAAGAAGTTATCGAGGAAGTGGAAAAACCTAAGCAGCTCTCAAGCGAATGGACATTGTTTGTTTGTTCAAGCTACATTAAGAATAAAAATTACAAAATTATAGCCTTTATAACACAAAATAGCAGCTGTCAAGCAAATGGACATTGTTTATTTGTTCAAGCTACCTAAGAATAAAAATGAAAAAATTACAGCCCTCATAACACAAAATTTAACACAAGTTACGAACATTATATCCACGTAAGTTCTAACTTTGTTTTCTAAGATTTTCAACAAACCCTGACTAGTTGCAGCATATTTTTGTGCAGAAATTCACTCAATACAATTTTGTCAATACTACAGATTGTAATGGATGCACCAGCCTACTTTTAAATAGCATACCAGAATTTGCCTAGAAGGACAAAAGAAAACCTTAATTAGGATGGAAAATACCAAAACCGAGACATGTACCAAGAACATACCAAACACGGACACAGGGTGAAATGCACTGCAGCATTCAGTAGAAGACATCTACAGCAAAACCTCAATAGCAGAAGGATGTGTTTAAAGTGAATTAAGTTTCATTTGCCACATAAATCCTATACGCTCTACAATACTGTATTTACCAAACTATAAGGTGGCCCAGCACATACACGTAACATGATGCCAACCTCACAATCGTCAGTTTTCAGGAAAATACCGACACAGAACATGTCCAACATTGTGTTTGACCTTCAAGATGATAAATCAACAAATAATTCTCACCTGATATCATGGTAAATACAGTACATCCATGACTGTTTCTTTGAGATGTATATTTGAAAACACAAGAGTACTAACATCTGCCTCCTAAGACTTAACATCAAGAATGTGGTAGTAGACAAAAAATCTAGTTTTATCTAAGTTCTAACCTTGTAATGCAGATTAGTTTTAGATGTACAACACACCTCAATTATCAATGATGTCATGTGTGAATCAATTAAAATGTATTATAAAGCATAAGTAAAAATGGCAATTATGTTTTGTACTAAATGAGACTGTTATAAGAGCAACATGATTTGTTACTTGTCCACACCAAAGCCCAACACACCTGCTCTAATTCAATCCATTTCACACAGCATAAATCAATTCTCTGATAATCCATTTTAACAGTACCCACCCATCTTCCTCTTATTCTTGCAGGTGAGAGCTGTCCAACAGTCCTCTCAAACAAAATTCTGTACATTTTTATTTCTCCCACCTCATCTACACATCCAGTCCATCATAACCTTCTGTTGCTCAATTTAACCTTTTAACGCCTAATGTCAACTATAGTGGTCGTACCGCACCGCTAACCTCTAAAGTTGCACTTTATATATTTATTCAACAAATATAGATAGACCACTGCTCCCGTACCGCTATTCAACAGACGGCCACCCTCCTATCGACGACTATGACTGATTCTCGGATCACTCCACAAGAGTTTCAGCCAATGCAACTACCAAAACGGAAACGGGGCCCATCAGCTGCCCATAATGGAGCTTCTACCTCTTTCCTCTCGCCCAATCAGTATGCTGTCCTTTCAGACAGCGAACCTGAAGACGAAGAGGAGACAAATAATACCCTTCCAGACTCACCGGTTAACGGAAGAGAATACCCCCCATTGTGATCTACAGCCTTCTCAACAATCATTCAGCAACACTCAAACGGGTAAATGAACAACTAACTACCCCAGTAGATGTGAAATCCAAAGCAGATTGTCTCCTTTTATACACTAAATCCCCCACAGATTACAAGATACTTCTATAGAAATACAATCAGCCAAATTAGCATATCACACGTACCCATTACCAGAAACTGTACAACCTCGTCTGGTGCTTAAAGGTATTCCATCTAACGTCCCCGAAGACGACATCCGCTCCGACCTGGCCGCTCATAACGTGCAAGCCACTCGGATTTTACAACTAACCAAAACGGACAAAACCACCCATACTGTTCTTACCAAATATCCAATATTTGTAATCACCCTCTCCCCAGGGTCTGACATCCGCAAAGTTCTACAAATCCACAAACTCTGCCACTGCATTGTCAAATGGGAGAAATTAAAAAATTCTCACCCCGTGAACCAATGCTACAATTGCCAAGCATTCAGCCACTCATCCAAATACCGTGGCAAACCTTCACAATGTGTTAAATGTGACCAACTCCACGCTACCAAAGATTGCCTTAAACTCAATAGTACACCCCCAAAATGCGTCAACTGTAAAGGTGAGCACCCAGCGAACTACACGGGATGTCCCCAATACCAATAACATCTTCTCTACGCCCAAAACTCCAGTCAACATCAACAACACACACACAACCAGAAACCCACCCCCTCACCCATACACCAACTTTCCATCCCTCCGTACCCCTCCCCCACAGACCCGCCCGTCCCAAACTTGGGCCCAAATTGCTGCCCAATCTCCAAACTCTGCAAATCAACAACCCCCCAGTTCTACCATCGACTCTATCAAGTCCATTTTAACCATGTTCGATTTCCATAAACTTAGCACTTCGCTTCGCTCACTAGCCCTCCAACTTCAAACAACGAACAACCCGATTATCAAAATAGTAGCGATAGTAGACACGGTACTTGCTTGCCTCTCTTCTTCCTCATAACACACAATCTACGCATACTAACATGGAATGCCAACTCTGTCGCGGGTAAAAAAACCGACCTTCAACTCTTCCTTCAAGCCAACAACATCAACGTCGCAGCCGTAAGTAAAACCAAACTCCATCCCAAAAATCGATTCTCCATACCAGGATACAAAGTGTATCGACTCGACAGAAACCGCTTTGGAGGAGGAGTAATGCTCCTAGTAAACTCCAATCTACACCACGACTCGTTCTCCCTGCCCCCGATGACCGGACTAGAAGCTACCGCAGTCTGCCTTCAGCTTCAAAACCACAATAAGCTGATCCTGGCTTCAGCATATCTCCCGCCATCAACCACTTTATCTCCGTCAGATCT
>Ga0123354_10006108_pt1 | contig 17791 bp, 15 predicted proteins | sample TergutLab28metaG_2_FD_97872 | JGI IMG/M metagenome (GOLD analysis project Ga0123354, IMG submission 97872) | Labiotermes labralis P4 segment gut microbial communities from Petit-Saut dam, French Guiana - Lab288 P4 | ecosystem: Host-associated > Arthropoda: Insects > Digestive system > Gut ...
GCACAGCATGATCCCGGCGATGGCCTTGGGGATCTCGACGCCGTAGAAATCGTACATGGAGGTCACCACCGTGCAGGTGCAGCCCACGGGCCAGACCCACATCTCCAGGGGATTGGGGGTGGTCACGTCGCCCAGCTTGTGGTGGTCAACAACACCCAGAACCTCGCCCTTGGCCAGGTTTTCCACGGCCTGGGGCAGATCGGAATGATCCACCAGGATGATCTTCTTGTCCGTGGCGTCGGTGACAATCTCAGGGGCCTTGACGCCGAACTTGCCGAGCACGAAGTCGGTCTCGGGATTGGTCTTGCCCTGGGCGGCGGGCTTGGCCTGGATGCCGCGCTTGGTCATGAGATCCGCCACGGCGATGGCCGAGGCGACGGAATCGGTGTCCGGATTTTTGTGTCCAACGACAAAAGCTGCCATGATGAGTTCCCTCCTGAAGAGAATATTGGGTGCGAGTTAACTTGTGGCAAATATCACAAGTGGCCGCTCTTGCCAAGGGTCTTCTCTACCAGGCCAGAAGGCGGCCGACGAGCGTGAGCCCGGCCCCGAGGAGCAGCACGGCGTAGGCCGGACGATACCGCAGCGACAGCACCGCCCCGATGCCGGCCACGCCCCAGAGGTGCGGCCATTTGAGGGGAATATCCTGGATGAAGGGCGCCACGCGCGGCAGGAGAATGTGCGTGAGCGCCATGAGACAGGCCAGGACCACGGCAAAGGCCGCCATGTTCACGCAAAACAGCAGCAGGGCGGAACGGCGGACCAACTGAACGGGCCCCAAGGCGTGTTCCGGGCTTTTGGCCCAGCGCATGAGCCGGGTGTGGGCGTCGTTTTCGTAGTGGCGGTGCCAGCGTTCGATCCAGGCGAAAATCCCGCCCAGGGGAAGCGCCAGGAGCATGATGAGCGCGGCCAGAACGGGCTTGGTCACGCCGAAATAGCTGACGGCGGCTAAGCTCGCCAGAACGGGGGCCAGGGGGTTTGGCGGAATGACGGTCCCGGCCGGAAAGATGTCCAGCCAGAGGAGTTCAAAAAAGAGGCTGACGCCCAAACTCTGCGCCCAGTTGCCCGTGCAGAGGCCCCAGACGAAGCCCAGCGTCAGGGGACGCTCTAAAAGCGGCAAATTGATGAGGAAACGGAACGAGGAAAACAGCGCAAAAAAAAAGCGTTGGCTGCGATGACGAGGAGAGCTGTCGCGTATTCTTCCATGGTGGTCGGCCCCAGGCGGTTTTTACACTGCATGAATCCGGGCGAACGGTCAACGGCTTCGTCAGAACTGGGCGTAGATAAAGGGCGCGTACGTGCTTGCGGCAAGCTGCATGACGCACAGGGCCAAAAGCGCCGGAGGCAGCACGACGCGCGCCACGGCCCCGATCCCCCCGAGCGCCTTGCCGGATTGGTCCAGCCGGGCGTCAAGCCACGGCAAAGCCCCTGCCGCGCCCAGCACCCCCAGCGCCAGCATCACCATATACTGCCTGTTGACCCGGACCATCCAGCTATAGTCGAACCCGCCGGGGTTCAGGCCCGCCAGGGCGCGCAAATACTCCCAAGCGTGCCCCAGGTCCGGGGCCCGGAAAAAGACCCAGCCGAGCATCACAGCCAGCACCGCGTAGCCGTGGCGGAAAATCCTGGGCAAGCGGTCAAGCGCGCGCCCAAAGGCCGTGCGCTCAAGCGACAAAAACACCCCGTGCCAGAGTCCCCAGACCACAAAGCTCCAGCTCGCCCCATGCCACAGACCGCACAGCGCGAACACAATCAGCAGGTTGCGCTGAATCTTCCACGGGGCCACCCGGCCGCCGCCCAGGGGGATATAGAGGTAATCCCTGAACCACAGCGAAAGCGTCATGTGCCAGCGCCGCCAGAACTCGCGCACGGACTGGCTGATGTAGGGATAGTTGAAATTCTCCGGCAGCCTGTACCCGAACACGCGGCCAAGGCCCACGGCCATGTCCGTATATCCGGAAAAGTCAAAATAGAGCTGTAGCGCATAGCTCGCCAGGCCGAGCCACGCCGTCCCCATGTCCAGATTTCCGGCCCTCTCGCCAAAAGCGGCGTCCGCCATGGGGGCCAATGTCCCGGCAATGAACACCTTCTTGCCCAGCCCGACGGCTAAGCGCGTCAAGCCCACGCGCACGTCCTGAAGCTCGGGCCGCACAAGGCTCCCGGCCATATCCTTGTGCCGCGCGATAGGCCCCGCCGCGATCTTCGGAAAAAATGAAAGGAACAGGCAAAAGCGCACCGGGTTCCTCTGGGCCTCCGAGTTTCCCCGGCCGATATCCACAAGATACGCCACCGCCGCGAACGTAAAAAACGAAATCCCAAGCGGCATGGCCGCCGGGGCCAGGGCGTTCAGGAAACCCAGTCCGGGAATCGCCCCCGCGAGAAACCGCAGGTATTTGAACCACCCGAGAAAGGCGATGTTTAGGATGACGCCCAGGGCCGTAAGGCGTCCGCGCCACGCCCCGGAAGCCCGCTCAATCGCCAGCCCGAAAACCAGATTGCCCAGCATGGACGCCGCAAAAAACGGCAGCGTGGCGACGCTCGACAGCGCATAAAAAAGAAGGCTCGCCGCCAGGAGAAACGGTTCCCGCAGCAAACGCGGACAGATCGCGTACAGAACCAGCGCAACAGGCAGGAACGCCAGCAAAAAAAGCGTGGAATCAAGAGACATGCCGGGATGATATGTTGCAACCACCCGGTTATCAAGCGGATTCAGGCAAGCTCTACCGGATCATTCGGGATGCAGCGGTAATCGAGAACCACTCCTTTGCCGCGCAGATGTTCCAGGCAGTCCTCATCTTCCTTGCCAAGCGCGATATGCTGACAGATCTGTTTTTTGCCGGGTCCGTAGTGGAGGTTTCCCAGATTGAGGCGCGTAAAGGCGAGTCCCGCGTCAAACGCGCGGCAGGCGTCCCGGCAGGAGGAGAAAAGCGCCAGCGCGTCCTTGTGCGCGAGGTCTTTCCCGTGAAGAAGGGCGGCCGCCGCGTTTACCCGCGAAAAATGGATGTCCACGCCCAGGGGAATGGCGATGGACATGATCTGCTGGCGCAATTCGTCTTCGGCCAGTTCGTCATTGGCCACCACCAAGGCGCGCGCGTCCAGAAAAGGCAGCCAGGCCTCGATGATCTGGCCGTGCACCAGTCTGCTGTCAACACGCGCAAAGAACATGCGGGGGCCTACTCCCCGGCCACCTTTTTACGCAGCACCTCGCCGGCCACCACGATGCCCTGAAGCCCGGCGGATTTGGCGTCCGCGGCCAAAAGCTCAAGGGCCTTGGCGCGCGTGGACAACACCTTGATCAGCATGGGCAGATTGACGCCGGTCACCACCTCGACCCGGTGTTTGGCAAAAAGCGACAGGGAAAGATTGGTCGGCGTCCCGCCGAACATGTCCGTAAGTATCATGACGCCGCCGCCCTGTTCCACCGCCGCTATGGCCGCGTCCAGAAGCTCGGCCGTCATGGCGGTGTCCACGCCCACCTCGACGCCCACGGCGCGCACGTTTTCCTGCGGGCCGATAATCATCTCGGCGGCTTTCAGCAGATGAACGCCGTAGTCGGTATGGGTCACGATGACCACGCCGACGGGCGCGGCGCTCTCTTTTGCTTGGGTGTCGGCCTTTTTCATCGCGGTGCGTCAGCCTTTTTCGATGTGACGGTGTTCGAGGGATATTGTGTACCCAGCTTTGCGCAGCGTGTCAAAGAGGGCCTCGGCCGCCGCCACGGAGCGGTGTCTGCCGCCTGTGCATCCGAGCGCGATGGTCAGGCGGTAGCGCCCCTCCCTGGCATACAGGGGCAAGAGATCCAGCAGAAAGGACGTGAGTTTGGGCAAAAAGGCCCGGCCCTCGCCAGCCCCCAGCACATAGTCCACAACAGCCTTGTCCTGGCCGGAAAGGGGCTTTAACGCCGCGTCGAAATAGGGATTGGGCAAAAAGCGCAGATCAAAGAGCAGATCGGATTCCGCCGGGATGCCGTATTTGAAGCCGAAGCTCATGATATGCACCTTCATGGCCGGCCCCCCGCCTTCCAGGAACTTCCATTTCTCCTGAAGCTGGCGGCGCAGATCGTGGATGGAGAAGCCCGTGGTGTCCATGACGAGCGCCGCCGCGTCGCGCAGGGGCCCCATGCGGCGGCGCTCCTCCTCCACGGCTTCACCCAGACCGTAGCCCTCGGCCTCCAAAGGGTGCGGGCGGCGCGTGGTGGCGTAGCGCCGCATGATTTCCTCGGTCGCGGCCTCGGTGAAGATGATCTGCGCCGGGGTTCCCCTTTCGCGCAGCTCCTTGGCGGCTTCTTCCCAGCCCGGCCCCAGTTCCGGGCCCCGGACATCCATGCCGAGGGCCAGTCCCCGGTAGCGGCTGCCGCCCTCTTCGGCAAAGAGCTTGGCGAGCTTCGGCATGAGGCTGGCCGGCAGACCGTCCGCGCAAAAATAGCCCATGTCCTCAAAGACGTTCAACGCGGTGGATTTGCCGGAACCGGACAGGCCGGTTAAAATCACCACGGGCAAGGCGGGGTCGCGCTCCATCGGCTTACTCCCGGAAGGGGTCACGCATGGCTTTGCAAGAGATCCCAAAGGCTTTGCGAATCCTTCGCCGCAAGAAAGGCCTCCCTAAACGTCTCGCTCGAAAGGAGTCTCGAAATCTGCGCCAAAACGCGCAGGTGCATCCCGGCCACATGCTCCGGCGCCAAGACCAGGAAAAAGATATGGCAGAGCTTGTGGTCGAGCGCGTCAAAATCAAGGCCCTCTTCGCTTCGGCCCGCCACGATCACGATCTCTTTCAAGTCCGCCATCTTGCCGTGCGGAATGGCCACGCCGTCGCCGATGCCCGTGGAGCCAAGGCTCTCCCGGTCCACCAGCACCTTCAGCGCCGCTTTCAGGTCCACTTCGGGGAAAACGTCCGCGACCGGGGCCACCAGTTCCGCCAGAACATCCGGCTTGTTTTGGGCCTTGAGCCCGGCCACGACGAACCGCCCGCGCAGATAATCGCAAAGGCGCATCAGAGGGATACCCCGGGATCAATCAGACCGTAATCGCCGTTTTTGCGCTTGTACATCACGTTCACCCGTTCCGTCTCGGAGTTCAAAAACACCAGAAACTCGTAGCCCAGCACGCCCAGTTGCTCCGCGGCTTCCTCCACCCCCATGGGTTTGGCGCTGTACCTGTCGGATTCCTCAATCGAGCGGACTTTTCCCTCTTCCGTCAGGCTCACCACGCCCATGGTGACCTGGCCCGCCGCCGCCCTGCGGCGGTCCTTCATCTTCTCGCGCAGTTTGCGGAGCTGGGCTTCCAGCTTGTCCGTTATGAGGTCAATGGTGGAATACATGTCCTCCGAGCGTTCGCGCGAGGTGATGTGCACCATGCCCGCGTCTATGATGACATCCGCGATCTGGCGGGCCTTTTCCACGGTGAGCGTCACCGCCACCTCGGCGGCCTCCGCGTTGGGCATATATTTGGCCAGCTTGTCGAAGCGTTTGGCCGCATAGTCGCGAAGACCGGCGGACGGCTCGAAGCTCTTGAATTGGAAACTGATGTTCATGGTGCCTCCATCCGTAGTGATTACAAAAGGGCTCTTCGTTTCGACGACGATTCAATACCCATCGCCATGCGGTACTTGGCGACGGTTCTCCTGGCGATGTTTACCTGAAGCCTTTCTTTGAGCAACTCCACGATCCGCTCGTCGCTGGCCGGCTTTTTCGGGTCTTCCCCGCCGACTATCTTCTTGATGAGCGCCTTTACCGATTCCGATCCCACGGAGCTTCCGTCATCCAACTCCAACGACGAATTGAAAAAGAATTTCAACTCATGGATGCCATGCTCCGTGGCGACATATTTTCTCGTCGTAATACGGCTGACCGTTGATTCGTGCATCCCGATGTCGTCCGCGACGTCTTTCAAGATAAGGGGCTTTAGCTTGCTCACGCCTTCCTCAAAAAAATCGCGCTGGAACTTCACAAGAGACTCAAGCACCTTGTAGAGCGTGCGCTGCCGCTGATACAAACTCTTCATCAGCCACTGGGCCGAGCGCATCTTGTCGTGCAGATACTCCCTGTCCTTGCCAGGACGGCCCATCTCTTCCATATAATACGGCGACAACTGCAGCTTGGGCAGCCCTTCCTCGTTCAGCACGATCACGAAATCGCCGTCGTACTTGTACACAAAGGCGTCCGGGCTCACGTATTCGGGCTCGGAGGCCGTGAAGTGCGAACCGGGCACGGGATCGAGCGTCTGAATGATCTCCAAATATTCTTTAATATCTTCAAATGTTATATCAAATCGCTTGGCCAAAAGCTTGTAGCGTTTCTGCTCCAAATCCCCCAGATGATGGCGCACCATCTCCAGCAAAACGGGATCGGTGCACTGATAGACCTCGAGCTGCGTCAGCAGACACTCCTGGGGCGTGCGCGCGGCAATGCCCACGGGGTCGAAACGCTGCACCGCATGCAGAACCTTTTCCACCTCGGCCTCGCCGCAGTCCGTCTGCCTGGCGATCTCCTCCACCGTGGACTGCAGGTATCCCATGGCGTTCACGTTGCCCACAATGGCCTCGGCAACGGCGCGCTCTTTCTGCGTAAAATTGGAGAGACTGATCTGCCAGGCCAGATGGCCTTCCAGCGAGGGCTCTGAGGCCAGTCTGCCCTCAAAACCCGCGCCCTCCTCCATGGCCTCGTATTCGCGGCCCACGGCCTGGCGCGTGGTGGAAGCGAAATCGCCGATATAGTCGTCCCATTCGGCGGTTTTCATCAGTTCGCGCCGCATGGCCGCCTCTTCCTCGACCCCCTTGGCCTGGCCGGAGTCCTCCGTAAGGGCGCGGCTTGGCCGCTCTTCCTCCGCGGCCTCCTCCAACAGCGGATTCTCCAAAAGCTCCTGCTGGACGCTCTCCACCAGTTCCAGCCGGGAGAGTTGCAACAGCCTGATCGCCTGCTGCAGCTGGGGCGTCATCACCAGTTGCTGCGAGAGCTTCAGTTGTTGTCTCAGTTCCAGAGCCATCCGCCGTCTCTCTCCTCCAAGCAAAAATAGTGCCGATACACGCTCAAGGTACGGCAAACACACCCAGGTGGCAAGAGTTGGGGCGCTGCTCCCGCACTCTGCAACAAGATTTATGAGTAGCCGGGGCTTGCCTGGGTTGGGATTCTCGCCGCGCGGGCTTGGGATACGAGTTTTCCGACGATCCCGCGCCCGCGCGGCTACGAACCCCGCCCCAGGCCTGGTCACATGGACCAAAGCGTTTTTTTAAGGAAACCGTGTCGGAGTTGTGGGCGGCGAGGCTGTGCGGAAGCCGGTCGAGAAAGGAATCGTCTTCAAATCGGTCCCGTCTCGACCGGCAGAGCATAGCCGAGCCGCCTAAACTACTTCTTCTTCTCCACGTGGGCGGCTTTGGCCGCTTTGATGAACTCCCTAAAGAGGGGGTGCGGCCGCATGGGCTGGGATTTGAACTCCGGGTGGAACTGGCAGCCCAAAAACCAGGGGTGATCGGCAAGTTCGACTATCTCGACCAGGGATTCGTCCGGGGAGAGCCCGGAAAAAACGAGTCCCTTTTCTTCCATGCGGCCGAAATACGCCTTGTTGAACTCGTAGCGGTGGCGGTGGCGCTCCTCGATCTGGGACTTGGCGTAGGCCTCCATGGCCTTGGTCTTGGGCGTGACCACGCAGGGGTAGGTCCCAAGCCGCATGGTGCCGCCCATCTCGGAGTCGGCGGCGCGCTTTTCCACCTTTTTGGTGCGGAAGTCGTACCATTCGCGCATGAGGTAGATGACGGGATCGGGGCCTAGGCGGTTGAACTCCTCGGAGTCAGCCTCAGGCAGGTTCAAGACGTTTCGCGCGAACTCGATGCAAGCCAACTGCATCCCCAGGCAGATGCCGAAAAAGGGTATCTTGTTCTCGCGGGCGTGGCGGATGGCGGTTATCTTGCCCTCCACCCCGCGCGCGCCGAATCCGCCCGGCACAAGCACGGCGTCCATGCCGCCAAGCATCTCCGCCACGTTCGAGGCGGTGATGTCCTCGGCATTGACGTAAACCAGGTTCACGCGGACGTCATTGGCCGCGCCGCCGTGGACCAGCGCCTCGTGCAGACTTTTGTAGGCCTCTTTCAGGTCCACGTATTTGCCCACAATGGCCACGGACACCTCAAGGGACGGATTGGCCAGCTGGTGCGTCAGGCGCTGCCAGGCTTTGAGTTCGGCATTTTTGGCGGGCAGCCGGAGCAGGATGGCGATTTTTTGATCCACTCCCTCGTTGTAGAGCGAGAGCGGCAGCTCGTAGATATTTTTCACGTCAATGGCCGTGAACACCGCGTCCGCGTCCACGTTACAGAACAGGGCGATTTTGGATTTGAGGGACTGGTCCAGGTTGATCTCGGAGCGGCACAGGATGATGTCCGGCTGGATGCCGATGGAGCGCAGCTCCTTGACGCTGTGCTGGGTGGGCTTGGTTTTCAGTTCCCCGGCCACGCGGATGTAGGGGATGAGCGTCAGGTGGATGTAGAGGACGTTTTCCTTGCCCAGATCCGAACGCATCTGGCGGATGGCCTCCAGAAACGGCAATCCCTCGATGTCGCCCACCGTGCCGCCGATTTCGATCAGGGCCACGTCCTCATCCGTTGCCACGCCAAGGATGGACCGCTTGATCTCGTCGGTGATGTGCGGGATCACCTGCACGGTTCCGCCCAGGTAATCGCCCCGGCGCTCCTTCTGGATGACGGTGTTGTAAATGCGCCCCGAAGTGAAGTTGTTGTTCTGGCTCATGGCCACGCCGAGGAACCGCTCGTAGTGGCCCAGATCAAGGTCGGTCTCCGCGCCGTCGTTGGTGACGTAAACCTCGCCGTGCTGGAAGGGATTCATCGTGCCCGGGTCCACGTTGATGTAGGGATCGAGCTTCTGGATGGTTACCTTGAGTCCGCGGGCCTGCAAAAGAGCCCCGATGGAGGCGGCGGCCAGACCTTTGCCAAGGGAGGACAAGACGCCTCCGGTCACGAAAATGAATTTGGTCTTCATGGGTCCCGGCTCCTTCTGGCCGTACGGATTAAGGAAACCCCCCGAAGTTGACGCCTGGCGCGGGGGCACGTATGTCCGGGAATACGTCTTAAGCGACTGATCGGATTTTTTCAAGAAACCCTTTGGAGAGTCTCTTCCATGGCTTACGTCAAAACGCTTGTAATAACCGGCCACGGCACCAACTGCGAGGCGGAATCCGCCTACGCCGCGAGTCTCGCCGGTTCCGACACGACCGATATCGTCTATTTCTCCGACATTACGGCAGGCCGCGCGCGTCTGCCCGGCCATAATTTTCTCATCTTTCCCGGCGGATTTCTCGACGGCGACGATCTGGGCGCGGGCCAGGCCGGGGCCATCCGCTGGAAATACGCCAAATCCGCGTCCGGGGAGGCGCTGCTTGGTCAACTGCGGACTTTTTTTGAAGACGGCGGGATCATTCTCGGCATCTGCAACGGCTTCCAGCTCTTGGTGAAGCTTGGCCTTTTGCCCGCCCTGAACAAACACTATTTCGAGCGCCAGGTGACCCTCTCCAACAACGAATCCGGCCGGTACGAGGACCGCTGGATCACCGTGCGCGCCAATCCGGAGAGCCCCTGCGTGTTCACCCGGGGCCTTGATCTCCTGGACCTGCCGGTGCGCCACGGCGAAGGCATGGTCATCCCCAAGGACAACGCCATCCTCTCGCGCATCGTCACCGAAAACCTGATCGCCCTGCAATACGTGAGCCCGGCCACAGGGCAGCCCACCATGGAATATCCCGCCAATCCCAACGGCTCCCCCATGGCCATCGCCGGGCTGACCGACCCGAGCGGGCGCATCCTGGGGCTCATGCCCCACCCCGAGGCCTTCAACGACAAAACCAACCACCCCGGCTGGACCAGGGGCGAAACGCCGAAGCTCGGCGTCTCCATCCTGGAAAACGGGATTGGCTATCTGAAGGCGAACGGGTGATCGGGGAAGCGCCGCCCGGATGGCGTTCCTGGCGGATCGTGATGGCCCGGGCGCTAAAACTCGCATGGCTTGCCGCAGAGCACGGCGAGGCCCCGGTCGGGGCGGTGGTTCTGGACGCCCAAACGGGCCGCATTCTGGGGGAAGCGGGCAACTCGCCCATTTCGCAAAACGATCCCACGGCCCACGCGGAAATCCTGGCCCTGCGCCAAGCCGCCCAAGCCGTCGGCAACTACCGCCTGACGGACGCCATCCTTGCCGTAACGCTCGAACCGTGCCTCATGTGCCTGGGAGCCCTGGTGCACGCCCGCGTCAAAGGGCTCGTCTTCGGCGCGGCCGACCCCAAGGCCGGGGCGATAGTCTCGCGCCTGGAAGGCCCGGCCCTGCCCTTCCTGAACCACCGCTTTCCCGTGCTCCACGGTGTCCTGGCCGATCAATGCGGCGGGATGCTCTCCCGCTTCTTCGCCGAGCGGCGAAAAATCTAACGCTTGTCCGTCAGACGGATGATGTCCTCGAACTCCTTGAGCGGCTGCGCGCCTTCAAGGGACACGCCGTTCACGATAAACGTCGGGGTTCCCTGAAAGCCGAACGCGCGCGATTCCTTGTCGTCCGCCGCCAGGCGCTCGGAGAGCTCCCGGCTTTTCATATCAACGGCAACGCGCGCCATGTCCGCGCCGGTCTCGGCCGCCAGCTTTTTCAGGCCCTCTTCCTTGGTCTTCATGAGCTCGGCCTGCGAGGCGAAAACGAGATCATGGAACTTCTTGGCCTTTTCCGGGCTCTGCTTCAAGATGGCCTCAAAGTAGAGCGCCGCCGTCTTGGAGCCGTCGTGGGCGGGCATGTGCTTGAAGATGAGCCGCGCCTGGCCGGGATGGGCCGCCATGAGGGCGTCCATGGTCTTGGCAGCGCGCGCGCAGTAGGGGCAGAAAAAGTCGGAATAGACGACCACCGTCACGGGGGCGTCGGAGGGGCCGGCCAATATGCGGGATTCGTCAATCACGGGCTTCAAGGGCTTGGCCAACTGCGCGTCGAGGCGTTCCCGCTTCTCCGCCGCCTCTTTCGCCTTTATGCCCGCTTCGGCGACGTCATAGACTTCTACGGGATGGGCGCGCAAAAAATCCAGAACCACGTCCGGATTATCGTTCAGGGCTTTTTTGAGCTCCTCTTTTGTGATTTCCCTGGCATTGGCGGCGGCGGTGAAAAACAACACGCCCATCAGCATGATGATGACCGTGACGAATATGGATTTGCGCATGGATATATCCCCTCTCCAAAGACAATACCCGATTCTGGTATGAACATCCACTTGCAACTTGACCGAAAGCTGATACGTCTTTTTGAAATCCATGGTGCGCCAACACGATTCCAAGACCGTCCGGGCCTTCATCATCGCCGCCGGACCCGAGTTTTCCCGCTCCCTGGCCAACAGGCTCTCCGGGCTGCCGGGGCTTCGCATCACGTGGAGCCAGGCGAAAGACGCGGCCGAGGCGCTCGTTCATCCCGATCTTGGGCGAAGCGATCTTCTTTTGGCCGAACTGCCGCTGCCCATGCCCGCGGGAATGGACCGCCATGATCTGGCCAAGGAGTTCGCCGACATCCCGGTCGTCGGCTTTTCCGATTCCGATGCGACGCTCTTTTTGCACGAGTCTTTTTCGGAAAACGTGGTCATCGTCCTGCCCAAAACCGGGCTCGACAACACGCTTCTGGCGCGGGGCATCGGATGCGCCGTGAAGTACGCGAAGCTTGGCCGCCGGCTGGCTGCGTCCCAGGCGGCTCTGGACCGATCGGGAAACCGCTTTCAGAGCATCATTGACCACACCGCGGACGGCATTGTGGTGGTGGAGATGAACGGCCGCATCCGCCTTGCCAATCCCAGCGCGGAAAAACTCTTCGGAACGGGCGCTCATCAGTTGGTGGGAGAGCTTTTCGGGCACGGGCACGCCCTCGTTCCCGACGAAAGCGCGGAGATTCAAATGGTCAGCCGCGACGGGACGTCCAAAACCGTGGAAATGCGCGTGACCCAATCGCGCCTGGACGACGGCCAGCAGGTCTATCTGGCTTCGCTTCGCGACATCACCGCACGCAAGCGCCTGGAGCAGGACCTCACCGCCATGAAGGAGGCCGCCGAATCCGCCAATCTCGCCAAGAGCCGCTTTCTGGCCAACATGAGCCATGAAATCCGCACGCCCATGAACGGGATACTCGGCATGACCGAGCTCATCATGGGCTCGGAGCTCTCCGCCAAGCAGCACGATTATCTGGAAATGGTCCGCCAGTCCGCGCTGTCGCTCATGGAAATCTTAAACGACATTCTCGATTTTTCCAAAATCGAGGCCGGGAAGATCGAACTGGAAGACGAACCCTTTGACGCGCACGCCACCATCCGCAGCGCCATCAGCATCTTCACCGCGCTGGCCCAGAACAAGGGCATCACTCTCACGTATTCCATCGCCGACACGGTTCCCAAACGGCTTATGGGGGACGCCATCCGGCTGCGCCAGATCATCGCCAACCTGGTGGGCAATGCGGTCAAGTTTACGGCCGTGGGCGGCGTTCATCTCACCACGGAATGCGTCATGGGCTGCAACGAAAGCGACGGCGTTTCCGGCGGCGGCTTGCCCGAATCGCGGATCAGGCTCCGCATAGGCGTGGCGGATACGGGCGCCGGGATAGCCAAGGAGAACCTGGCCACAATCTTCGAGAGCTTCACCCAGGCGGACAACTCCTCCACCCGCAAATTCCACGGCACTGGCTTAGGGCTGGCCATCTGCAAGCGGCTGGCGGAGCAGATGAGTGGCCGGATATGGGCCGAGAGCGAGGAAGGCAACGGGAGCTTTTTCGCCTTTGAAGCGACGTTCGGCCTCATCACGGAAGCCCCGCTCGAGGCGCCCAAGCCGCCGCCTCCCCCGCCGATCCGGCCCCTGACCATTCTCCTTGCCGAAGACAACATGATAAACCAGTTGTTCGCCACGGAAATCCTGGAACAGAGCGGCCACCGGGTCATCGCCGTGACCAACGGGGCCGCAGCCCTGGCCACCCTGGCCAAAAAGCGCGTGGATGTGGCGATCATGGACATCCAGATGCCGGAGATGGACGGCATTCAAACCACGCGGCGCATCCGCGCGGGCGAGATTCCCGGCGTGCCCCGCGATCTGCCCATCATCGCCATGACGGCCCATGCGTTGAAAGGCGACCGGGAACGGTTTCTCGAGTCCGGGATGGACGAGTATCTCTCCAAGCCGGTCAGTTCGGAGGGCATTCATGCCGCGCTCTACCACGCGCTGTCCGAGAAAAACAGGCTCACGCCGGAGGATGACGGCCCCATGACCCCTTCCAAAGTGCTCGATGAAGAGTGGCTCCTGGACAAGGCCAGGGGCAACCGGGAGTTCTTAAAAAAGCTCTTCGCGGTTTTTGTGGATCAGGAGCCCGGCAAGGTGGCCCTGATGCGCCGGGCCGCGGGGGATTCCGACTTCGAGGAACTGGCTTTCCTGGCCCACGCGTTCAAGGGCGCTGCGGCCACCATGGGCGCGGAGGTCCTGAAAGACCGGGCCTGTGAGCTGGAAAAGGCGGCCAAAACCGGGGACAAGGCAAAGGCGCTCCGCGACGTCGAGGCCCTCCCGGGCGAGATGGAAGAGGCCATACGCGCCATGCGCGCGTTTATGACGGACTAGACATCGAACCGGCAGGCCACGGGCATGCGCCAGAGCGCGCCGAAAGCCATATCCGTGATCTTTATGCCCGGCGCGGCCTGTCTGCGCTTGAACTCCGCATTCTTCACCAGTTTGCAGACCCGCTTCACCATCTTGGCATCAAACCCGCGCGCCGCGATCTGCGCGACGGATTCGCGGCGCTCCAGCCTGAGTTTCAAAATCGCGTCCAGTTCCTCGTAGGGAGGAAGCGAATCCGCATCCAACTGGTTCGGGCGAAGCTCCGCCGAAGGCGCCTTGTCAATGACGGTTCTGGGAATACGCATCGGCCCCCTGACGTTCGCATATTCGGCCAGCCGATACACCAGGGTCTTGGGCACATCCGAGAGGACCGCCAGGCCGCCCGCCATGTCGCCGTAAATGGTGCAGTAACCGACGGCGAGTTCGCTCTTGTTGCCGGTACTTAAAAGAAGCGTCCCGAACTTGTTGGAGAGCGCCATAAGGAGACTCCCCCGGATGCGCGACTGGATGTTCTCCTCGGTCACGTCCGGGGCCTTGCCCGCAAAGGCCGGGGCCAGGGCTTGCCCGAACGCGGCCATAATGGCGTCAATTACGATGGTGCGGGTTTTTATGCCGAGGAGCCCTGCCAGTTCCAGGGAGTGATCCACGCTCCCCCGGCTGGAATAAGGGCTCGGCATCAAAACGCCCAGCACGTTTTCGGGCCCCAGGGCCTCGGCGGCGATGGCCGCGGTCAGGGCCGAATCAACGCCGCCCGAGAGCCCGGGAAGCGCCCCCGTGAAGCCGCATTTGGCCGCGTAATCCCTGACGCCAAGCGTCAGCGCCCGCCAGGCTTCGCATTCCTCGCTGAAATCGTCCTCGGCGATTTGGGGTTTTTGAGGCCCGGCCCCTTGCGCCAGATGGTTGACGTCCACCACCAGGATGTCCGGCTCAAAGCCCTTGGCGCGCGCCACGAGACGCCCCTTGGCATCCATCACGGCGGAGCGGCCGTCGAAGACGAGATCATCGTTGCCGCCCGTCTGGTTGCAGCACAGGATGGGAATCCCGTATTTTTTCGCGGCATCGGCCAGGAGGCGTTCCCGCTCTTCCCGCGCGCCAAGCGTAAAGGGCGAGGCCGCAAGGTTGACGACGGCGTGAACGCCCTCCTCGGCCAGGGCTTCCAGGTTCCAGGCGTCCTCGCCGATGGCGACGCCTATGCGCAGACCCCGCATGGTGACCAGCCCCGGACAGGAACCCGGATAAAAATAGCGGCCCTCGTCGAAAACGCCGTGGGCGGGCAGCAGGTTTTTGGGATAGATGGCCCCCACCACGCCGTTCACCGCCAGGGCCGCGCAGTTGACCAGGGGCTTGGAGCTTACGCCCGAGCGGTCCACCGTGCCCACCAGAAGGGCCGGGCCGTGTTCAAGCGCGACGGCCATCCGGGCAAGCTCGTCTCGCGCCTTGTCCACGAAAGCGGGCATGAGCAACAGATCGCGGGGCGGACAGCCTGTGAGCGCCATTTCCGAGGTTACGCAAAGCGCGGCCCCGGCTTTTGCCGCCCGCCAGGCCGCCTGGCGGATTTGCGCCGCGTTGCCCGAAATGTCCCCCGCCACGGGGTTCAACTGCAAAAGGCCGATCTTCATTGGAGCATGTCGGCCATGGAATAGAGTTTGCCCTGCGGCTGATTTCTGATCCACAGGGCGGCCCGGAGCGCCCCCTGGGCAAAAGTCTCGCGCGAATGGGCCCGGTGCGTCACCTCGATGCGCTCGCCCGGCCCCAAAAAATAAACAGTGTGATCGCCCACCACGTCGCCGCCGCGCACGGCCATGATCCCGATCTCCTCCTTGGAGCGCGGCCCGATCATGCCCTCCCGGCAGCACTTTTTCACGTCGGCCAGGCTCTGACCCCTGGCGGCCGCGACGGCCTGGCCCAGCTTCAGGGCTGTGCCGCTCGGCGAGTCGGCCTTGCGGTTATGGTGGATCTCGGTGATCTCCAAATCATACGCCGGGCCCAGGGCCGCCACGAGCTTGGGCAAAACGGCGACCAGCGCGTTTATGCCCACGCTCATGCTGGGGGCCCAGAATATCCGGCCGTGCCGGCCCGCGTTTTCCAACTCCTTGGCCTGCGCGGCCGTAAATCCCGTGGTGCCGATCACAGCGGGATTGCCCAGCTTTGTGGCCAGATTGGCCGTTTTCAGGCTCGATTCAGGGGTCGTGAAGTCAATGGCCACAGCGCCCGGACACTTGGCGAACACGCTCTCGGCCTCGACGCCCGTGACGCACTCATACCCGGAAAGCGCCTGGACGTTGTCCGGGCGCTCCACCACGCCCGCCAGGCGAAAGGCTTTGTCGGCCAGCACAAGGGCCGCCACCGTGCGCCCCATGCGTCCGCCCGCCCCCATAACGATCACATCGCACACGCTCATACGCTCCCCCGGCTTACAGAGTACATGGGTTTAGAGAGCCTCGCCCGCCAGCAAACGCATAAACTCGTCTTGCGAAAGTATCCGTACACCAAGCGCCCGCGCTTTATCCAGCTTCGAACCCGGGTCTTCCCCCGCCACCAGGTAGTCGAGCTTTTTGGACACGCTCCCCGCGATCACGGCGCCCAAGGCCTGGGACTGGGACTGCGCTTTGCCGCGCGGCAGGTCCGCAAGCGTCCCGGTGAAGAGGATGCGCTTGCCCGCCAGAGGCCCCTGCGCGCCGGAGTCTCCCCCGGTCCGCACGGGCCAGAGCCCAAGGGCCTTGAACCGGAGGATCAGCTCCCGGTTGGCCGGATTGTCGAAAAAGGCCCGGATGGAGCCCGCCACCTCCGGCCCTATATCCGGCAAGGATTGCAGCTCGTCCGCCCGGGCGTCCGCCAAAGCGTCCAGATCAGCATACCGGGCGGCCAGGGTGCGGGCGGTCTGCGCCCCGACGTGGCGGATGCCAAGGCCCCCGATCACCTTGGCCAGGGTCGCCTTTTGTCTGGCCAAGCTGATCGCCGTGACGAATCTCTCCGCCAGCTTCTCGCCCATGCGGTCGAGAGGCAGCAAATCCTTTTCCGTAAGCTCGAAGAGATCGGCCGGGGATGCAACCATCCCCCGCTCCACCAGGATTTCGATCCACCGCTTGCCTACGCCCTCGATGTCCAGGCCCGCCTTGGACACGAAAAAAACAATGGAGCCAACCAGTTGCGCCGGACAGCTTCTGTTCAAACAGCGCCAGGCCGCCTCGCCGGGAAGACGCCTGACCGGCTCATCGCACGCCGGACACGCGCCCGGAAACACAAACTCTTTGGCGGCGGGCGGACGCTTCGCAAGAACCGGGCGCACCACCTCCGGGATCACGTCCCCGGCGCGCTGCACCACCACGATGTCCCCCTCGCGCAGGTCCTTGGCCTTGATCTCGTCCTCATTATGCAGGGTGGCCCTGGAAACGACGACGCCAGCGATCCTGACCGGGGCCAGCACGGCGACCGGGGTCAGCACCCCCGTGCGCCCCACCTGGACCGCGATCTTTTGCAGCAGCGTCTCGGCCTGGCGCGGCGGGAACTTCCAGGCCACGGCCCATCTGGGCGCGCGGGCCGTGAATCCCGCCTCGCGCTGCCCATCCAGATCGTCCAGCTTTATCACCATGCCGTCAATCTCAAAAGCCAGACTGTCGCGCTCTTGCTCGAGGCGCGCGTACAGGGCCTCCACGCCCTCGGCCCCGGTTGTCCGGCCCTCTTTCGCCACCGCGAACCCGAACGCTTGAAGCCCTTCCATGGCCGCATGCTGGGTCAGCCATGGGCCTTGCGGGGCTTCTCCCGGCCACTCGGCCACGCCCAGACCATAGGCGAAAAAACGCAGCGGCCGCGCGGCCGTCACGCGCGAATCAAGCTGGCGCACGCTCCCGGCCGCCGCGTTTCGCGCATTGGCGAACACCTTGCCTCCGGCCTCTTCCTGGGCGTCGTTTAGGGCCCTGAAATCATTCTTGGTGATGACCACCTCGCCGCGCACCTCAAGAAGACGCGGCACGGCAAGTCCCGCTGACCTGGCGCGCTCCCGGATATCCATGGGCAGATTTCGCACCGTGCGCATGTTTTGCGTCACGTCCTCGCCGGTCTCGCCGTCGCCGCGCGTCAGGGCCCTGGCAAAACGGCCGTCCTCGTAGATGACCTCCAGGGCCAAGCCGTCGAACTTGGGATCAACCCAGAACGTGAACCCGCGCTCCGGCAGCACGCGCGAAAGCCGCTCCAA
>Ga0123354_10006109_pt1 | contig 17789 bp, 14 predicted proteins | sample TergutLab28metaG_2_FD_97872 | JGI IMG/M metagenome (GOLD analysis project Ga0123354, IMG submission 97872) | Labiotermes labralis P4 segment gut microbial communities from Petit-Saut dam, French Guiana - Lab288 P4 | ecosystem: Host-associated > Arthropoda: Insects > Digestive system > Gut ...
ATGCAGAGCCATGGTCTTCCGTCAAGGGCGACGGGTGCTGCACGATGTAATGCTAAAGCTGGGGGTTTTATCCCTCCCAAACGGGGACAATGAAAAATACAGACGGCAGGCGGGCGGAAACTTTCCGCCCGCCCTTGGTTCCTGTTCTTTTTAAACGTCCTGCTCAAACGGCTGAGCCGCTTTTTTTATTTTCTGTCTCTCCATTTTGGAATCGGATAGATAAATTTGGAGCTGGCGGCGCTCTCCGGCCAGATCGTCTCGTGCTTGCCTTTGATTACCTGCAACACCAGCGTCTCCATAAAATTCTGATTCACGTAGCCGTCTTTATCTTCAAAATGAATGGGGCCAAAAGCTGTCATCATCTTGGTGGCTTTCATGGCCGCCTGAATATTGGCAGGCTCCATGCTTGTTGCCCGTTCGATGGCATCCTTGACTATATACAGCGCGGAATAAGCTTCAGCCGCGTGGTAGCCAGCATCTTCGTCGTACTTGGCCTTATACTTTGCGGCAAATTCCTTTGCCCCCGCATATTTTACCTGGGGGCTCCACAGGGTGGCCACCACCACGTATTCAGCGGCATCTTTGGCGGTATTGATGAACTCGGGAAGTGCATGCCCTGCGCCACCACCGGCAAAAAGTTTAGCGTCAATGCGCATTTCTTTGATCTGATTCATCAGCAGGGCGGCATCCATGACATAGGAGACCATGTAAATGACTTCAGGTTTCAGCGCCTTGACCTTGGTCAGGATGGGCTTGAAATCGACGGCGCCCTTCTCATATTTTTCTTTAAGCAACACTTTGATGCCATTCTTCCCAGCGGTCTTTTCCATTGCTTCCGCGCCAGATGTGCCGAAATCTGAGCTTTCATGTAAAATGACGACAGAAGTCGGCTTAACCACCTGATTGAGAAAAGAAATCATGCCGGTGGGATAATAGGCGTTGGTAGGATTCAGCCGGAAAACATAGTCCCAGCCCTGCTGGGTAATGGAGTCGTCCGCACCGGTAACCACCAAATAGGGAACCTTCCTTTCATTGGCCACTGCGGCGATGGCCTTGGAACAGGCGGAACTGTAGTCGCCGAAGATCACCGGTTGCTTCTTGACGTCAATCAGTTTCTCGGCAATGGCCCGGGAGATTTCCGGCTTGCCCTGGCTGTCTTCAAAGTTGAGGACCACGGTCTTGCCCTTGATCCCGCCTTTGGCATTAATCTCCTCCATCGCGATCTCGTAGGCTCGCTTTTCCATTTCCCCGAACTTGGCCTGGGTTCCGGTAAGCGGCAGAGGTATTCCCAACTCCAATGTTTCAGCCGCAGCAAGGCCGGCGAAAGCGATTCCCCATACCGTTGCCATCATGAACATCAATACCGACAAGCGTTTCATGCCCCATCCTCCACTTTGATTTTTTGTTGCGTGACAAACCCAGAAACTTCACATGTCGACAGGAGAAATACCAATAATACTACAAAACACGAACAGTTATCTCAAAATATACGAAAAGAATCAATACTATTTTGAAAAACAGAAAAAATTCATTACCAAAAATCAACCCCAACCATTATGAAATTCTTCATTGAAATTCTTCAATAAATGCAAATAATTCGCTCCAAAGCTCGATATATTTTCATGTTTTTCTCGGCAAGGCGGCAATAATGAATGAACAAGCCGAATTCGTTTCTAAACGAAAAAATTTGCTCCTTGCTTTATATTGTTGGCGTGCCAAGTCATTCCACGACCAGCCACTCATCCGACTCAAGCGTTCTCCATGGACTGCGCCCCAAGTGTGGTTACAGCAAAATAATGACCAGCAAGGCGATAATGGATAACCAACCTGAATTCCGATCAAACATCACGCTCACTCGTCAGCGGCATTGGCAGAACAGGCGGATTCCTGCCAATCGATTCGATGTTGCACAGGGAAATCCGCCCAATTTCCATTGGCCACAGTCCATTCCGGTCAGTAGTGATAGGGAGATGGGATTGGAAAAAAGCTGTTTTCTGGTACGCAGGAACCAAAAAAGGTCCGCCAGGGTGAGACGGGTTGCCAAGGATATTATCGAATGCGTCCATGGCGCTCCACCCGCTCATGGAATTCCGTTCCCCTCTTCTACGCGTCGTGAAGTTTACCTTTGAATGGAGGCAACGGTAAGGCAGCACGAGAGGACGACAGCTTGCGATACGCAGGCGCAACGACAGGGAGATAGAGACGCGGCTCAAGAGCTTCGTCGTCAAGATCAAAAGGCAGGGGCCAGGATAACCCGGCTGCGGTTGCCCGGCTGATCGTGTCGTCCACGGTGGTCTTACCGACGCCGCAGGTTCTGGCTGTTTCGCGCCGGCTCTGGCCGCACAGCCAGACCAGGCGCAAGATTTCTCGTGTTTTTCGCATGGCGACTTGTCCTCGTGGCATCTTGACCTCCTTCTGTAAAATTGAAGAAGGTAAGATGCGCCGTGAAGGTTACCCCACGACTACACGCTCAATTTGTACTGGCCTTTTTCACCGGAATGGTGACCATTTTGCTCCGGAATACGCACCCTGAGAAGCGCTGTTGTGATCATGTCGCAGGTGAACAACCCCTGACTGAAGCCAGAGGTTGTTTATGAACTTGGCCGGATCGCCGAAGACAAGGGACAGCACCTGCCCATGATGACAGAAAAGCATGGCCGCGCTACCGGAGAGATCGATAAAATCATGCTTCTGCTATCTCAACGATTTTACCGTGTGCCAGTTTAATAATATGGTTGGTCAATGTACGTATTTCTTCAAAAGAATGACTTACGTACAAAATAGGAATACGAAAGCGTGTGTTCAAGTCTTTGATAAATGGCAACATTTCTTCTTTTCTGGCATCATCTAACGATGCAAGAGGTTCATCCATAAGAAGGATATTCGGATTGGAAAGCACTGCCCTGCCAAAAGCTACCCGTTGCTTTTCTCCGCCTGATAAGCTTTTCGGCTTTCTTGACAGAAGGTGTGGTATACCCAGCAGATTGACAACTTGGTCAAAATCAATGCCATGATCACTAGACTGGTTCAGGCGTCGCCCATAGAGCAGATTACCTTTGACGGATAGATGCGGAAACAACAAGCCTTCCTGGAACACATACCCGACATTTCTCTTGTCAGGCGGCAGATTGACGCCGCACTCGGAATCAAACAGGCAGCGTCCGCATATGTAGATCTTTCCGCTATCCGGCTTTTGTAGCCCCGCCACCATATTGATAATGGAACTTTTCCCGGCTCCGGACGGGCCGAACAGGGCGGTAATGCCGTTTTCATCACTTTGGAACGCCACATCAATATTGCACGTTCCTTGTTGGCGTTGCACGTTGACACGCATGCTTTAGCCTTCAAAATGCCGCGCAAAGCATTTTCCCAGCCAGTTGGCCCCTATCAAGGCAAGCAGCGCAATGGCAATCGCCACAAGACACAGGCGCATGGCTGCGGCTTCACCATTGGGCACCTGAGTCATGGTATAGAGAGCAAGGGGCAGTGTTTGCGTTTGACCGGGAATATTGGAGACAAAAGTGATGGTCGCGCCGAACTCTCCCAAGCTTCGGGCAAAGGCCAGCACCATGCCTGCGATAATGCCGGGTATGGACAGTGGCAGCGTAACCGTGAAAAAAACGCGCCAAGGACCGGCTCCAAGCGTACGCGCGGCCATTTCCAGCTTTGCATCAACAGCGTCAAGAGAAAGCCGCACCGTACGTACAAGAAGGGGAAAGGCCATGACAGCCGAAGCCGCCACAGCCCCTTTCCAGGTAAAGGCGATGCTCACGCCGAAGTTTTCGTAGAGTATTTTTCCGATAAGCCCATTGCGCCCTAATGCCACCAGCAACAGGTAGCCTATGACCACCGGCGGCAGCACCAACGGCAGATGCAGCAGGCCATCCAGCAGGCTTTTGCCTGGAAAATCCAGGCGGGCAAGAATCCATGCCAGCATTACTCCCAAAGGAAGGCTGCACAGCACCGCCCAAAAGGCCACTTTCAGGCTGAGCAGTAGCGCGTCCGCTTCCAGCGGGCTTAACGGAGACAGCATTATTTGACTTCGAATCCGTACTTGGCCCAGATTTCCTTTGCTTGCGGCGTACTCAAGAATTTGATGAAATGCAGCGCAACGCTGCTTTTAGACGTTTTTACCGCCGCAACCGGATAGTCAATGTTCGGGTGGCTGTCCGTGGGAAACTTGCCGACAACGCGCACTTTATCCGTGATGACCGCATCGCTGGCATACACGATGCCCAAGGGCGATTCCGCGCGTTCGACAAGGGCCAAGCCCGCCCTGACGTCTTTTGCGGGGGCTATCCTGTTTGCCACCTGCTGCCATAGCTTCAGTCGTTCCAACGCCGTCTTGGCGTACTTTCCCACCGGCACATGAACGGGGTCGCCAACCGAAAGCAGGCCATCTTTGCCAAGCGTGGCGGCCAGATCAAGTTGCGGTGATACAGTGATGGATTGAGTGGAACTTGACGCGGGAACAATAAAAACAATCCGGTTGCCTAAAAGTTCCGACCGGCTTCCGGCTTCCAACATTTTTTTGCCTTCAAGGTAATCCATCCATTCCGCGTTGGCTGAAAGAAATACATCAGCCGGCGCACCGTTTTCTATCTGTTTAGCCAAAGTTGACGATGACGCGAAGGCAAGCGCCACCTTGCCGTTTCCTCCGGCTTCATAGATCTTGGCGATTTCAGTAAGTGCATTTGTCGTTGAAGCGGCGGCAAAGACAGTTATATCTGTTGCCGCCTTCGCCTGAGAAATGCCGAAACACAGAAATACGCCAAGCGCTATGCCGAGTGTTTTGAGTATGCGGGCCATAAACATCTCCGGAAAAAGCTTTTTGACGTGTATACACGTCATTGCTTGCTTTTAGTCCCTGTAGTATATATTGTCAAGAAAATCGGCCCTGCCCTGTCCGGAGAGGTTTATGACGATCCATGATGGAACCATACGATCTGCAATCAAGAAATATCGTCGGCGGAAAGGATTGTCGCAGGATGAATTGGCGCACTTGATTGGCGTTAGACGTCAAGCTGTGTATGATATGGAGGCAGAGCGTTACCTGCCCAATACCGCAGTGGCTCTTCGGCTGGCCAGTGTACTCGGCTGTACCGTGGAAAGGCTTTTTGTTGAAGAGGTTCCTGCGGAGCTTGGAAGCATCCATCTGTTGAACGAAGCCGAAGCAGCGGCAAGACTGTCTCTGGCGCAAGTACGGGAAAAGATTGTCGGAGTTCCTCTGCACGGCGTCCGCACAATGCCTTTCAAGTTGGATGCCTCAGATGGTTTTCTTTTGGCGGATAAGACTATTGACTGCCAGCTCCCACGCGATCAACTGGTCAAGACGCTTCTTGTTTTGGGCTGTGACCCTGCTTTAGGCGTTTTGAGCGGCCTTATGGCCCGTGCCGCCCCCGGAATCCGCGCCCATACCGTTTTTGCCTCCAGCCGCCAAGCCTTGCTTTCCGTAAATGCGGGAAACGCGCATGTGGCAGGAATCCACTATCACAGCTTCGGTCCATCTGAAGGCAACATTGAGGCTGTCCGCTCTCTGTCGCCAGGCATGGACTGTTTGCTCATCGCCTTTTCCGTGCAGGAGGAAGGCTTTATGGTTGCGCCGGGAAACCCGCTGAGCATTCGCAGCGTGGAAGATATAGCCAATGAAAGGACGCGCTTTGTAAACCGCGAGGAAGGCGCTGCGCTGAGAAAGTTGCTGGATGCGCAATTATCGCAGCGTGGCATGCCAATCTTAGAGGTCAAGGGCTACACGGAAGAAGTGTATTCCCACAGTGAAGGAGCAATGCGGGTGGCAAGCGGCAGCGCTGATGCGGCGTTAGGCTTGCGTGTTGTGGCGGAATCTTTCGGCTTGGATTTCGTTCCGCTGGCCGTAACTCGCTGTGATTTGGCAATCCCGTCAGACTTGCGCGACCATCCCGGCATGACGGTGCTTCTGGACGTATTGCAGTCTTCGGGCATAAGAAAAGAGCTTGGTTCGCTTCCCGGTTATGACCCATCTGATACAGGAAAAATGATTGTCGGCTAAAGATCTGCCGCTTTCATCTCCACGCCTGAACGCCTGACGGCCCTCCAGTTTCCGCCAGGGCCTGAAGATGAGATCGCGGCTCCAAATCTTCAGCAGGCGTTCAAGATCCAGCGGTAGGGACCATTGCGCACCCCCTGGTTCGAAAAAAAAGATGGGCTCGGGAATTTAGAGCGTAGAAACAATGCTTGCTGCTGGAACAAGCTCAATGCGCAGTTTTGAATGAGTTGTCTCTGCTACGCGCTTGAGCGTAGAGACGGACGGCGCGTGCGCTCCGGATTCCAGGCGGGCAATGACAGACTGGGTTGTATGTAGCCGTTCCGCCAATTCCTGTTGCGAAAGATCTGCTGCAATTCTGGCGTGGATCACTTCGTGGGCAATAGAGAATTCTTCTTCGGCCTCCTGCCATGCAGTGGTAGTATCGCTATGGCATCCTGCAGGGGCTTTTCACCCGCGATGTGAGCGCCCCTGACCCATGGGCGCCTCCATCTCAGCACCCGCACGGCCGAAAAAAAAGGTGGTTACTTCTCCGCTCTTCAGGCAGATGCTCGATACCTTCTCTTTACAGGACAATGCCAAGCCAACAATCCCTTTCCGCCTCTTTCATCACCACTCCGGAGCACCTTGCCCAGGCCCTCGACATCCCTGTCGAGCCGTTGCGGGCCGTGCACGCTGTCTACCCGCTGCGAGTGAGCCGCTACTACCTCGACCTGATTAAGCAACATGGACTGCCACTCTGGCGGCAGGCGGTGCCTGACCCGCAGGAATTGACCGATTCCGCTGGCTTGGCCGATCCCCTTGACGAGGAAAACCTCAGCCCGACCCCCTGCTTGGTTCACAAATACCCGGATCGGGCGCTGTTGCTCGTTGCCGGCGAATGCGCGATGTACTGCCGGTTCTGCACCCGCAAGCGCAAGGTCGGCAAACAGGAAATGATCATCGATGATGCGGCGATTGCCGCTGGCCTTGCGTATCTCAGCCGCACGCCAGCGATCTCAGATGTGTTGATTTCGGGAGGCGATCCGTTCATGCTCCCCCTGGCCCGTCTTGAGCGCATCCTCAGGGCATTGCGGGCGATCCCTTCCATTGCCACTCTCCGCATCGGCACCCGAGTTCCCTGCACCCTGCCCACACTGGTCACTCCCAGACTGGCGGCGATGCTGAAAAAATATCATCCCCTTTATATCAACACTCATTTCAACCATCCGGCCGAAATCACGGCCGAAGCGGAGCTGGCCTGCGCCCGGCTAGCCGATGCGGGCATTCCCTTGGGATGCCAGACCGTTTTGCTGCGTGGGATCAACGACAATGCCGAGGTCATCCGGGAACTGCTGTACCGGCTGATTCGCATCCGGGTGAAGCCCTATTATCTCTTTCAGGCCGACCTGACCAAGGGGACCGCCCACTTTCGCACCACAGTGAATTGCGGCTTAGCCATCATGCGCCATCTGATCGGACATGTCACAGGTCTGGCGGTGCCCACCTATGCCCTCGATGCGCCAGGCGGCGGCGGCAAGATCCCCCTTACCCCGGCCTATATTCAGCAACTTGGCGAATCCCTTGAGTTCACAACCTATCAGGGACACCAGTGCTCCTACCCCAATCGAATTTATCCTTAACGAATATTCTTCCGCATTTTCTTGGAGAATCTCAAAAAACAATCTATACTATCCTTCGAACATATTTCTTTAAATTCCATCTGCAAACACAACCCGGATCTTTGTAACCTCTAGATATCAGGCGTATGTCGGGATCAAACAGCAATGCAGAGCAGGTATTGGAGCGCGTCCTCACCTCCAAGGATCTGCCGACCCTGCCAATCATAGCATCCAAACTCTTGGAATTAATGGCTCTTCCTGAGGTCACCCTCACGGATATCGCCAACCTGATCAGCCAGGACGTGGCTCTCTCGACCAAGGTTCTGCGAGTGGCCAACTCGGCCTTTTACAACTTTCCCCAACAAATTTCCTCCATCAATCAGGCTGTCTCGATTCTCGGGCTTAATGCGGTCCGCAGTCTGGTGCTCAGTTTTTCCCTACTTTCCGTTGGGAGCCCGCTGAAAAATTCACGATTTGATTTGGAGCAGTTCTGGGAACGTTCCCTGGTCGAAGCAGCGGCAGCACGGCTTATCTTCGAGCAGGTGACAAACTCGGATTCCGAAGAAGTCTTTACTTGCGGATTGCTCCAGAATATCGGTCAGTTAGTGTTGGCAATCACCCTGCCCCAGCAGTATGACCAAGTCCTTGCCCGCACGGTGAATTCCTCCGGCCATATCGCTGCAAATGCCGACTTCGCAGAAGTGGAACGAGATATTCTGGGCGTGTCCCATACTGAAGTGGGTTATGCGGTAGCCAAGGGTTGGGAATTGCCCGAAAACTTGCTGATTCCGATCAAATATCACCACGACCCGACCTCATTTGCCGGAACTTCTTTGCGGCACCAACAGATTGTCCAAACCGCCTATCTTGCCAACCTGCTCGCCGAACTTTTCTATTCCGACACCCCAGAGCACTATCACAAGCTGTTCCGGAACGAAGCCAAACAACTTCTCGGCCTCAAGGTGTTAGGGGTGAACACCGTGCTGAAGATGTTCGACAAGGTCATTGATCAATCGGCACAATATTTCGGCATCAAGATCAAGCCGGTCAAAACGGTGGCGGAAATTCTCCAGGAAGCCAATTTCAGGCTGAGCCTGATCAATCTCTCGTATGAGGAGATGAACCGCGAACTGATCAAGTCCAAGATGGAACTGGAAAAACTGACGGAAGAACTGGCGCAAAAAAACCGGCTTCTGGAGAATCTTGCCAACATCGACGGCCTGACCGAAATCAATAACCACCGCTTCTTCCAAAGTTTTCTTGATTCAGAGATCAATCGTTCCATCCGCAACGATCGACCACTTTCCCTTCTCCTGGCCGATATCGATCACTTCAAAAAATTCAATGACACCTACGGCCACCAGACCGGGGATTTCATTCTGAAGGAATTCTGCCGTATCAACAAAGCCGTCATTCGTGAATACGACTTGATAGCGCGTTACGGCGGCGAAGAATTTGTCTTTGTCCTACCGGAAACAAATCAGGAAGAGGCCTTGCTGGTGGCAGAGAAAATTCGGCAAACAACCGAGGAATATGTCTTTGATGACGGGATCAACTCCTACCATGTGACCATCAGTGTGGGCGTTGCTTCCGCCTTTCCGGCCAGGCACGAATTCGACAAGAACCTGTTCATCGGTGAGGCGGACGAAGCTCTGTATGAGGCAAAACATTCCGGCCGCAACCAAGTTTCACTGGGTTCCTCAAAAAGGAAAAAGAAATGGTTTGCTTTCTGAACGGTGGGATCCGCTCCGCTTCACAAGCCGCAGGAGACGCCATCTTGAGTGCATTCCGTTGGAATTTTGCGCTGTTCAACCGGGCCAGCGCTTAGGCGATTGGCTTCTTTTCTGCTCACGGAAAAAGCAAAAGAAATAGTCAACATTTTGACCGTTTTCTGATACTTTTACTCGTCGTTTTCTTGGGTTTCCCGCTCAATTTTCCGTTACGTGCCTCTTTACAATCTTTTCCTTGGCCAAAGGAGGGTCTATGATGAAACCGCGTCGGTCCAATTTATCTGTACCTGGGCATATGAAAAAGATGCATGGCAAGGCGTGCGAGAGCCTGGCCGATGTCATCATGCTTGACCTGGAAGACAGTGTCCCGGTCGAGGAAAAAACGAATGCCCGGACCCAGGTCATCGATTCACTGCTGGCTTTCGATTGGTCCCGGAAAACGGTCACCGTGCGGATCAATGCCCTGGATACCCCTTTCGCTTACCGGGATTTGCTGGAAGTGGCGGAACAGGCCGGCCATATCATTGACGCCATCGTCATCCCCAAGGTCAACCACCCCGGCGACATCTATTTTGCCGACCGCCTGCTCAACGGCATTGAATTAAGCAGGAACACATCATCGCCCATCGGGATCGAAGCCTCCATTGAAACCGCCGAAGGCTTGTCGCGGGCGACCGATATCGTCATGGCCAGCAGACGGGTGCGAACCCTGGTTTTCGGCATAGCCGATTATTCCGCCTCCATCGGGGCCCGCCTGGTCTCGATTTCCGGGCACGGCGAGAAAGAGGAAGAGTTGTACCCCGGGCATCGTTGGCATTTCCCCATCAGCAACATGGTCATGCATGCCAAGGCCCACGGAGTGATGGCCATCGACGCTCCCTACGGCAACTTCAAGGATGCCGACGGGTTGCGGCGTTCAGCCATCATGGCCTGCGCGCTGGGGTGTGACGGCAAGTGGGCCATCCATCCATCGCAAATCGATACGCTCAACGAGGTCTTTACCCCCTCGGCGGATGAAATTGCCTTGGCGGCCAAGGTCATCGAGGCCAATGTCCAAGCCAAGGCGGAAGGCAAGGGTGCGATTGCAGTGGAAGGAAGGATGGTGGACCAGGCCACGGTGCGCCTGGCAACCAAGTTGTGGGAGCAAGCCAAATATCTGAACTTGATATGAGATTTCCCCGCTGACCAGATCTTTACTTTTTTAATACAAAAAAAGGGGGTGCGTCCCGAAGGACGCTCCCCCTTTTTTTCACCACTTAAATAAAGGACAGCAGATCAACCGATAACGGCAAGAACCGTATCCTTGGCGACAGAGTCGCCCGTATCGCAACACAACTGCTTAACGGTGCCGTCGCACGGTGAACCCAGGTTGTTCTCCATCTTCATGGCTTCGAGCACAACAACGGGGTCGCCAGCCTTGACGGCGTCGCCGACGTTGACCAGGTTCTTGATAACCATGCCAGGCATTGGAGCCACCAACGGCGTGCCGCCTTCAACTGCTACGGCAGCCTTCGGAGCTGCGGCAGGCGCAGCAGCTTTCGGCGCTGCGGCAGCCTTCGGCGCTGCGGCAGGCGCAGCAGCTTTCGGCGCTACGGCAGGGGCAACAGGACGCGGAGCAGCGGCAACCATAGGCTGGAAATCGCCGGTCGGATCAACATCGACATTGAAATACTCGCCATCGACAAAGACGTTGAAGGTACGAACATTGGCGGATTTCTCCGGAGCGCCGGCCTTGGGCTCAACAAGTTTGCCAGCCTTGGCCTTGGCAATCAATTCGTCACGCTTCTTGACATCTTCAAGGGTGATCGGCTTGACCTCAGGCGGAGCCGAGGTTACGCCATACTTCCACTCGAGGAACTTCTTGCCGGTGACCGGATAGATGCCATAAAGCACTATATCGTCGATATCTTTAGCAAGATCGCCGATTTCCTTCTTGGCTTTCTCGAGTTCGGGTTCGATGACTTCGGCCGGACGGCAGGTGATCGGAGTCTCTCCGCGCGAATAGCCTTTCAGGGCCTTCTTCTGCAGTTCAGCGTCGATCGGCACAGCGGTTTTACCGTAGAGGCCATAGCACAAATCTTTGACCTGGGCGGTGATCATCTTGTAGCGCTCTTCAGGGGTATCGAAGAGCACATTGTTAACGGTCTGGATGCCGACGATCTGGCTGGTCGGGGTGACCAGCGGAACCTGACCGAGTTCTTTACGGACCCGCGGCAGTTCCTTGTATACCTGGTCGATTTTATCCAAGGCATCCATCTCGCGCAGCTGGTTGACCAGGTTGGAGAGCATGCCGCCCGGGGTCTGATGCAGGAGAACGTTGATGTCGATGGTCGACACTTTGGAGTCGTCAAGCAGGTGTTTGTACTTCGGCATAACTTCCTTCTCGAGCACCTCGTTGATGGCGGCCATCTTCTTGATGTCGAAACCGGTGTCGCGGTTGGTGCCGAGCAGGGCCATGACCAGGGGCTCGACGGCCGGATGCGAGGTGCGGAAGGCATATGGAGTCATGCAGGTGTCGACGATATCAACGCCTGCCTCGATGGCCTTCAGGAGGCTCATGGACGCCATACCGGAGGTGAAATGGCTGTGCAGGTGAACCGGGACGTCGGTCACCGCCTTGATGGCCTTGACGATGGCAAAGGCATCGTACGGCGCAATCAGACCGGCCATATCCTTGATGCAGATGGAATCGGATCCCATCGCAACCAGATCCTTAGCCTTGTTGACATAGTAGTCAAGATTGTACACCTCGCCGCCAAGACGCGGCTCGGTCAGGGTGTAGCAGATGCAGCCCTGGAAGTGTTTGCCGCTCTTCTTGATCTGTTTAACGACGGTCTCGAAGTTGCGATAATCGTTGAGGGCGTCGAAGGTACGGAAGATGTCCATACCGTTCTCAGCAGCGCGATCTACAAAGGCGGTTGACAAGTCATCGGCATAGTTCCGGTACCCAACCAGGTTCTGGGCGCGGAGCAGCATTGAGAACGGAGTCTTCTTGACGTAGCGCTTCAGGGTGCGGAGGCGCTCCCACGGATCCTCATTGAGGAAACGGTGCATGGTATCGAAGGTGGCGCCGCCCCAGGTCTCAAGTGCCCAAAAACCAATCTCGTCCATCATCTCGGCAACCGGGATCATATCCTCGGTCCGGCCGCGGGTGGCGAACAGAGATTGGTGACCATCACGGAAGGTGAGGTCCATAACCTTGACCGGATTTTCAGCTTTAGGCCGGTCAATTGCATAATTCATGGCGGTTATTTTTACTTGGTCGCTCATTTTCAGTATCTCCCTGTTATACGTTTTCGTTGAACGTCAATGTGAGAAAAGCCATCAAAAAGCTTTCATTTGAATCAGCCTACGGAAATTCATAATATCCTGACGGCTGGCAATTGCCCATAGGCTAGGTCCTGTTTGTACAGATCTGGCGGCGGCCAGTTGCGCTTGATAGGCCGCTTCTTCTTCCTGCATCAAATAGGCATTAACGGCAGCAAGGGCGGCAGCCATCTTTTTATTCATTTTTGCCATTCTGTCATCCTCTGAGTTTATTGGTGCGGCACAACTTCCCGCCGCACCATGGCCTTGAGAGTGCTTACAGCGGGATATTGCCGTGTTTTTTCATCGGGATGGTGTCGCGTTTTCCAGAGATCGACTCAAGCGCATTGATGATCCGGAACCGGGTTTCGGCCGGTTCGATGACATCGTCAATGTAGCCGCGTTCGGCTGCACAATAGGGGTTGGAGAAGTTTTCGTTGTACTCGCCTTCCTTTTCCAGCAAAAAGGCCTTGGGATTCTCGGCCGACTTGGCGCCCTTGGCATACAGAATTTCAACCGCTCCCTTCGAACCCATTACGGCGATCTCGCCGGTTGGCCAGGAGTAGTTGATATCGGTGCGCAGATGCTTGGACGACATGGCGCAGTATGCGCCGCCGTAGGCCTTGCGGGTAATGACGGTGACTTTGGGTATGGTCGATTCGGCATACGCGTAAAGCAACTTGGCGCCGTTGCGGATAACGCCGCCGAACTCCTGATTGGTGCCGGGCAGGAAGCCGGGCACGTCGACGAAGGTGATGACCGGGATGTTGAAGCAATCGCAGAAACGGACAAACCGGGCGCCCTTGATCGAAGAATCGATATCCAACACGCCAGCGTAATACGACGGCTGGTTGCCGACAATGCCAACGGACCTGCCGCCGTAACGGGCAAAACCGACAACGATGTTCGGGGCAAAATTCTTCTTGATCTCGAAGAAGACGCCGTTGTCGACCGTCTCGGTGATCACTTTTTTGATATCATAAGCAACATTGGGGTTGTCCGGAATGATATCATTGAGCAGTTCAGATCGGCGGGTGATCGGGTCGTCGCAGGGAGCTTCCGGAGGGTTCTCCAGGTTGTTCTGCGGCAGATAGCTCATCAGGTCCTTGATGTACTGAATCGCGTCATCCTCGTTCTCGGCGGCGTAGTCGGTGACGCCGGACTTGGTGGTATGCATGACCGCCCCGCCGAGCGCCTCGGTGGTGACATCCTCTTGGCACACGGTTTTAACAACCTTGGGACCGGTCAGGAACATGTAGGACTGAATCTTGACCTGAATAATGAAGTCGGTCAGCGCGGGAGAATAGACGGCGCCGCCCGCGCAGGGCCCGAAGACGCCGGTGATCTGGGGGACGACACCTGAGGAAAGGACGTTGCGGGTGAAGATCTCGGTATACCCTGCCAGGGCCTCAATACCTTCCTGAATACGGGCGCCGCCTGAATCGTTGAGACCGATGACCGGGATCCCGTTCTTCACGCCCAGATCCATGACCTTGCAAATCTTCTCTGCCAGGGTTCCAGAGAGGGAACCTCCCAGAACCGAAAAATCCTGGGCGTAGAGATACACCGGCCGGCCGTTGAGCTTTCCACAACCGGTAACAATGCCGTCACCGAGGAATTTGGTTTTTTCCATGCCGAAGTTGTAACAGCGATGGAGCTTGAAGGCATCGTATTCCTCGAACGTACCAGGATCGAGAAGGAGAAGGATGCGCTCACGGGCAGTATACTTGCCGGAGGCATGGATCTTGTCGATCTTGTCCTGGCCGCCGCCTAGCAAGGCTTTGGCCCTCTTTTGATTTAACTGCTCTAATTTTTGTTTTGTACTCATGCTGTCTCCTTGCTGCAGAATTTAGTCAAAATTCCGTGCCGATTATGAGCCGGAGCGATGTCGGATGGAGCACATCCAACATCGCTGAGATTCAATCAACCTTTGTAGACTTGCTTGCAGAGCTCGCCCAATTTGCCTAGGTTGGCGCAATGATGCACGCCGCTTGCCTTCATGGCCTCAATCTTTGCCTCGGCGGTTCCCTTGCCTCCGCTCACGATGGCGCCGGCATGCCCCATGCGGCGGCCAGGAGGAGCGGTCAAACCGGCGATAAAGCCGACAACCGGTTTCTTGGTGTTGGCCTTGATCCACTCGCAGGCATTCTCCTCGGCATTGCCGCCGATCTCACCGATCATGACAATGGCCTTTGTATCCGGATCTTTCTCGAATAGCTCCAGACAATCGATGAAGTTCGTGCCGTTGACGGGGTCGCCGCCGATACCGATGCAGGTGGTCTGGCCGAAACCGACCTGGGTCAGCTGATGAACAGCCTCATAGGTGAGTGTTCCAGAGCGGGAAACCACACCCCACGGTCCGCCGGGCTTGTGCATCGGTCCAGGCATGATGCCGATCTTGCATTCGCCGGGGGTGATGATGCCGGGGCAGTTCGGCCCGATCAAACGGGTGGCTCGGGTGGCCAGATAATTCTTGACCCGCATCATGTCAAGGACCGGAAGACCTTCCGTGATGCAGACCACCAACTCGATGCCGGCGTCGGCGGCCTCCATGATCGCATCGGCGGCAAACGGCGGCGGCACCAGAATCATGGAAGCGTTGCAGCCTGTTTTTTCCCGGGCCTCCTGCACGCCGTTGAAAATCGGCACATCGTCCATCTTCTGCCCGCCTTTGCCGGGGGTCACGCCAGCGACGACATTGGTGCCGTAAGCAATGCAGGAGCGGGTATGGAACTGACCTTCTTGGCCGGTGATGCCCTGTACAACTAACCGTGTATTTTTATTAACTAAAACGCTCATTATGAAGTCCTCTGTGGGTTGTTGTTTTTTGTACCTTATACAAGCTGAATCATTCGGTTACGGTTATCCACATAGGCGATTGTATCATGGCGATGAAAATGAAATCCTCACCCTCCCTCGTCAGCCTTTCGCCATCGTGAGGCCTGAGTTCAGGCGACGATTTTCGCTACCTTTTCGGCTGCGTCGGCCAGATCCTTGGCGTTGATCAGATCAAGACCGGATTCGGCAAGAATTCTGCGGCCTTCATCGACATTGGTGCCTTCCATGCGCACCACAACGGGAACCCGCAGTTTCAGCTTGGTTGCGGCCTGCACAACACCTTGGGCCAGGATGTCGCAGCGGAGAATACCGCCAAATACGTTGATCAGGATGCCTTTAACGGCCGGATCCTTCATGATCAGACGGAAACCATTCTCAATGGCCTCGGCATTGGCGCCGCCGCCGACATCCAGGAAGTTGGCGGGAGAGGCGCCTGCCAATTTGACGATATCCATGGTGGCCATGGCCAGACCGGCGCCGTTGACGATATTGCCGACGTTGCCATCGAGGTTGATATAGTTCAAGCCAAACTGGGCAGCTTCTGCCTCGACCGGATCTTCCTCGTCAATATCGCGCATTTCCTTGACATCGGGATGACGGTACAGGGCGTTGCCATCGATATCCATCTTGGCGTCCAAGGCAAGGATATTGCCTTCGGCGGTGATGATGAGCGGGTTGATCTCGACCATGGAGCAGTCGTAGGCGACAAACAGTTCATAGAGATTCTTCGTCAGAGCCGTCATTTGCTTCTGCAGGTCTTTTTCGATCTCAAGACCGAAGCAAATCTTGCGGGCATGGAACGGCTGAAACCCGGTGATCGGGCTGACGCTGACGGTGATGATCCGCTCGGGGGTCTTGGCGGCGACTTCCTCGATATCCATACCGCCGTCCTGGCTGCAGACAAAGGCTACGGTGGCGGTCTCGCGATCGGGAATGATGGAGAGGTACAACTCTTTTTTAATATTCAGACCTTCTTCGACCAATACCTTGCGCACTTTTTTCCCTTGGGCGCCGGTTTGTTTGGTGACGAGGGTCATGCCAATGATGGAATCGGCGACCGGCTTGACATCGGCTGGGGTCTTGGCCAGCTTAACGCCACCGCCCTTGCCGCGGCCGCCAGCATGCACTTGAGCTTTGACGACAACCGGATAACCGAATTCCTCGGCAATTTTTGCTACCTCGTCTGAAGTGTGGGCAAGTTTCCCTTTGGGAGTAGGTACATTGTACTTTCGAAATAGTTCTTTGGCCTGATACTCATGAATTTTCATAGACGCATCCTTTTGCGGCGAACCTCGCACGGGAGAGCGAGATCCTCCAGAGTAAAGTAAAATGTTAACTCAAAGCCCCTGTTCACTAACAATTTGCTACGTGCTACGGCATGGCGCTCCCGCCAGACAGCCCCTGATCCAGACCAGCCATGTGCAAAGCAGAGAGAAATTCACACGCCGATCCCTGGTGGATTCCAGCATATGCCCTAGAGCCCTCTTAAGCTTGCCCACGACCTTCCCCCACAGTATTTGTCCGTCGTTACACCTATTTTTTTATTAAAATGATGGCGTTATGCAATTATCCAACACAACCAGCTACATATTGATCCAGAAGACGCACGAAGAACCGCCCTCTTCGGATAAGACATCGGCAATGCGGCCATCACAGATCCCGGCGTGAACTCACAACCGGCGCACCTTGCGGCCAGGCATCGAGGCCGCAAAGAACCAGGGAACGCTTTCCGTTGTCGTCTCCGAAAAAGGTCCATCATCTCTGCCGGCTCAAACCGGCAAAGTGTTTCGTGTGATATTCAAAAGTGATGTAAAAGCGGAGGTGAAAGACATTTTACGGTTGGATTGGCGGAGGCGAGAAAACTCGTCGGGCAATTTCATATCCACGGCTTCGAAACAGCCTCAGATACGCTCTAGAGGCCCTAAAAAAACGCCCTCAAACCATCCCAACAGTAACAGCATTCTCTATTCAGCCACTTCTGAAAAAACCACTCAAACTCAGAGCTTATAACAACACACTTTGCCCGGAGTCAAGTGATAAAATACATCGCGCCATCAGCACATGCGACAGGCCGGATCAGAGCTTTCAGCATGCATTAAAAATCATGGAACGACAAAGCGTTGAACGGTAAGACCATCCGCGATTATCCCGGGCGCAGTCTGAGCCGGCCCGGGGTCGTCGACGGAATAATTGCTGGATGTTGAAAAATTATTGCCGATAGCGGCAAGGGCGCCGAAACGGCGAAAAAGGTCAAGGGCGCATGCAACGGTGGCGGGTACATTTCAAAATATG
>Ga0123354_10006111_pt1 | contig 17787 bp, 11 predicted proteins | sample TergutLab28metaG_2_FD_97872 | JGI IMG/M metagenome (GOLD analysis project Ga0123354, IMG submission 97872) | Labiotermes labralis P4 segment gut microbial communities from Petit-Saut dam, French Guiana - Lab288 P4 | ecosystem: Host-associated > Arthropoda: Insects > Digestive system > Gut ...
CACACACACACGCACTTGTAATGATCAAGTATAATTACTGGGATACGATATGAGAAATGGGTAGTGTATCACATGAAGTGAAGTGTCAATGAACAGCAAATGATTGTAATGAAATATCATTTCTTTGATGGCAAACTCGTAACTGTGCTTAAAGCTCTTCAAATCTGTACAAAAGCAATGACATATAAGCAATGAAACTAAATCAAATTATAAAGTAGTGAATATGACAAGAATTAAACAACAAGAATTCAGACTCTGTGCATAACAAACAGAGCAACCAGTACCTTAGAGAAGCATGAACAAAAGTTGTCCGAATTGTTGGTTCTTTAGAATGATGCAGATATCAAGACAAAAACCAGTTTCCCACAATGTTCACAACTCGTAACAGAACAAATATGCTTGTCTATCAACTGATGGTGTCAATGAGGTTAAACTGTAATACTTGTCTGATGCAATATACTGTAGCATATGCATACTCTCCAAACATGGCCCACTTGCACCAAAGTTGCCCCACACCTGATGTACTTTTCACTTTCAGTAGACCGTGCATCGCGATATACTTGCGTAATAAGGACCAACAAGATGCACTTTTCTTAATTTATTTCAATAATCTAATCCTCTATGTGTTTCAAATTTGTGCAGAAAGCTGTATGCAACAAGACGAAGAGGAAGACCACAAATTAGATGGCTGGATGACGTGTCCACGGACCTGAGAAAGATGGGGATAAACGAATGGAGAGACAGAGCAAGGGATTGACAGGCCTGGAGGCGTATTGTAAAGGAGGCCAAGGCCCACCCCGGGCTGTAGCGCCACCGAAGAAGAAGAAGAATAATGTTTTTTCGAATACAGTAACTATTCATCATCAGCAGGCAGTTACTGTATATGCAGCATATGGTATTTACCGTGTTTGTGTATCTCCAAAAATATGTTTACATTGTTCAGCTCCATATAACAAACACGCGCTCATTTAGCTTATCCTTTCCATTACCCCATTCAAGATCTCACAAACAAAAAAGTTTTCATGGGAACATGAATGGGATAGGTGAAAGGGTTCTCATGAAAACTGCAGTCGACACGAGAACTTGAATGAGATGGGTGAAAGGATATGCTAGACAACAGTGCGTTTGTTATTTGGAGCTGAACAATGTAAACGTATTTTTGGAGATACACAAGCATGGTAAATACCATATGCTGCATATACAGTAACTGCCTCCTGGTGATGAATAGTTAACTGTATTCAAAACACGTAGAGGATAGAGTATTGAAATAAATTAAGAAAGAAAAGTGCATCTTGTTGGTCCTTATTCTCCAACCTGATATACTGTTTGTTTTGTTCACGTCACTAAATATGTGAACCACAAACAAGAAATCTGTGTTATGTCATTAAACATATACTTGTAATGTGACATACTGTCATTTAAATGCAAAAAATTCTTTGCATAACCAACAGTGCAAATACATTTCCTTGTAGGAGACTGCCCCCCCCCCCTCCCCCAAAAAAAATTCAAAGGCATGTCTTACTAAGAAAATAATGTCCTAAAACTAATGAACATATTGCATATCCATGTCAGCATGTTACTAGAAAATATACAATTTTCGCTGCCTTCAAAGTGTTGACTTGTAGTCTGTTTCTTACATCTGAGTCTCAGGGCGCTTCTCAACCCATGCTTTTATGGCTGGCAGTGCCAAAACTTGCTCCTTCAAAGCCTTCAGTTTTGGATATTTTTCCACTAGATCTTCTTTCGCCATGCCACTCAGGTAGTCAAGGATGCCAACGAAGTAAATATCCGCCCACGTCAGCTACAGGAAACAAATATAAATGTTATGATACAGCATCAATAAATTACAAATCCTTACAACACACGGTCTTGTCGGCAGTCAGGGATTGGGATATCACAGGCCCCACGGCAAAATATCATCATCTGAGCTCATTAGTCACAGACACCATAATGCAAGTGTTAAATCTGTAAGTTAATGTATCATCAATGCATGCTCAATGTGCTCTGAACCAAAGCAAATGGACCGTTTCTTGTAGCCGCTTTGTGTCTGCCTACAGCCATACTGTTCACCTCATTGTAATGCACATAAGCTTTTGGGACAGTGTTAGGAGAAATGAACAACTGAATACTGTACTTAATAAACTATGATCTTTAAACCTTTAGACTCCTAATGTCAACTATAGTGATTGTACCGCACCGCTAACCTCTAAAGTTGCATTTTATATATTTATTCAACAAATATAGGTACTGAATATTTTAAACATGGTATACACTCTCTGTTTTTTCTCTTCAAAATGTAGTTTGTTTCATAATTCTAACATATTTGGTTCTTGTATTATTCATATTTTATATACAGGGTGTGCTAAAATTTAAAAAATAATTCCGGCGCCAAAAGGTTAAACATTAAAAACTCTGTAGTTCTTGTGTAGTTTTTATCATCACTCATTTTAGTTTCTGCTGAATCCCATGTTTTTGGTATATCTTTCTTAGAGGTGGGGGAAGGGGGGAGAGGAAGATGATGATGATGTCCTACTTTTCTGAGCAAAAACTCATGGACTTTCATACATGCACACAGTTTCAAATCTTCATTCTATCTGAAAGTACCGTAAACTAAAATCCACTCTACCACCAGTAAGTTAACACTCCTCATTTAGAACATGCCCTAGACGACACCTGTAACTATGGTTCAATTACTATATTTCAAAATATGGCAAAGTAATGCATATTCAAGAAACGGCATCACATGACTGAAGTACAGCTAAGGCTATAAAATACTGAGTGTTTGCCACTGTGACAATTAAATAAATGGACAACGATTGTACAAGGCTGGGCATTAACAGAATATTAACACTGCCCTGTGGAATGCCAACCCATGTAGCAAGATGGACATGTACAAATGTTTTGAAGGAATCTGCTGCTGTCTTCAGGTTAACCACTTTAGAAATAAAGGCAGCAGATTGCTCCAAAACACAGGTAACTTTATACCAACTACATACTGTCACATGTCAGAAGGCTTCAAACTTCGCGTCGATTGTCGCAATAGCCTCAAATTTTAAGAAATAATATTCACTCTGTGGGCTGCACACAATGTGTTGGTTGACTGTATTAGTGTTTATGCTCCTTGTTGCTTACATTTCATGTCAGCTGTGATATTAAATGACACAATTTACAAATTATCAACATGCAGCTTCACCACATCAATTTCTGTTAATGTAGTTAACATACAAACATTTCCCAGCCGTAAGTTATACTTATTCCTCATACACACCTTTCCACCAACAAAGTGACCGTCATTTTTCTGAACAACTTCTTCAAACTTTGACATGTAAAAAGGTATCGACTCATTTTTCAGAGGTTCCCATTTCTTCTCTTTTGAAGCTTCATCTTGATCATAGTGGTAGAGGGCAATTTCTGTAACAAGAATATTAGCTACTCAGAAATTTTGGGATTCAACTATGCATTCAGTTATTTCTTGCCCTACAAATGCCTGAAACAAGGACAGCTGACCGTCATCAGGCCCAATTAAAACAGGACTCCATACAAATGCTCACTCATAGCCCCCACAGAAGCTACCAGAAATACATGGCAAATTCATTTTAACCTGTCACAGTGTATTAAAAATTAACACAAGATTAATTAAGACCATGTGTAAAGTGCAGAAAGCAGTTGAAGCATCCCACATGTGAACACGTATGTTCAGTTCTGATTATCTCCTACCAGTACTTGTTTCATGCATATATAGAACTTAACGGGCTTGTGGAATTTGTACATTAGCACCCTTAAACAATATTTCTGAAGCCTCTAATTAAAAGCCATTACAATGCAAAAACACAACAGTCCAATTAACAGACCTGCACATCAATGTCATGTACACGTAGCAGCATTCGCTCACATAGACACTAAAATATACCTTACAGTTTCAAGCTGTGGCCTCCTTGCTTGTCATACAGCACAGCTATATAGGAGGACAGACACTTTGCTGAAACTTGCTACCTCCATATTCGGGGTCAACATTGAAGACAGAGACAGCAAGTTCCTCTGAATCATCATCATCATCCACCTACATGGCTATACCAAGTCTCGACCCAAAAGACAATACCTGAACATGCACTGACACAAAAATATGACTTCCTATACACCTTAGGTCCGTCATACTGCAATATGCTGTCCGTTTATTGTCTATGGATGACTATTTTAATTCTCCTCACAGATAATAAAGTAATCAATGTTGAATGTTCAAGGATGATAAAGGGGTAATGGAAGTCAGAATTAATGGCTGAACTCAGGCAAGAGGTGACATCTTGACCTGCAGCTTCTCAGAAAAGACTCCAGTATGTCACATTTAAACTACTAAAATTAAACAATTAATTCTTTCCATGGTCTAAATACACCTAAACAACTGAGATGTTACATTTTTTACTGCATTAAATTAACTGAAGGAAAAATAAATATTTTATCCATATATTTTTTAACTTTCATTAGACAAAGGGATGTCCATGTCACATTATAACTCCTCACTATCAAAATACAAAGCTCAGTCCCAAACAGGAGCAGGCATGGGCATTTAAAACCAAAAATAACTCCAGCCATCAGTGGCTACATTCTGATTTAAGAACCTATTCTTGTCTCATAAACAGCACTTCACAGTTCATATGGTTAAAAGACAAGAACAAAACAAAACAGTTGAGCACAATACAATATATGCTAGAAAGTGACCGTAGTGTATCACTGTTATTAACCTTGACTCTGTGTGAAAGTGGATGGATGAGCTTCAAGATCTGACCACTTTAAACCTCCCATTCATCACAAGAGAGCAACTGTACCCACACTATGCTGACCTGCATTTTGCCAATTCACTGTTAACTATCAAAGGTCACTAAATGAACAGAACTCCATATCTAATTCCACTTCCAAAGCAATATTCTTACGTGTTCTGAAGTCAGTAAAAGTGTCCACAATAGCATCAATCTCCAGAGCCTCCCAATCACTGCTGCCATTCAAACCAAACTGCTTCGCCAAGTAACGGCAGATAGCGGCAGACTGATGGATCTGTTTCCCATCAACCTCCAGAACTGGAGTCTTTCCAAATGGTGTAGCTACAAAAACCACAATCATCAGTATATGTAGCTTCAGAATAAACATGGTTACAGCCAATGAATGCAAGTGAACCACCACCACAATGTTATGATAATTTCTAACATTAAAAAGCAGACAATGTTCAAGCATCCGGATTGGCAGCAGTAACAAACTAAACTGATCTTCATGACAAAATTGAGACAGAAGTGTTTTACCTGATGATAGTGTTAACTACTAAGATCCAATAGTGTGCATGATAGCTGAATTAAGTATCAGCATGGAGCAATGGTGGAATGACAGTAACATGGAAAAACCTGTCCTGTGCCATCTTTACCCACTGTGACTACCACAATGAATGGACTATAATGAAACCTGGGACTCCTGGGTAAGAACTGCACAACCAGCAACTCCATCCATGACAGTGTGAGTGTGCAAACAAAGTATGTGACTGGACTTACATGGTTTAAGCTGGGCCCACTCCTCTTTCTCAATACGATGATCTTCAAACTCAATACCGCCATATGACAATAGAAAGCGGATAGGTTCAGCCAGTGCCTTCACATTGAAGTATGTCAACTTATATGTTGGAGCCATGATGTATCACTGAAACAAAAAAAACTAGTGCCATCTACAGGAGCATCTTTCAATCTGCATTCTGCATAGCCCCAGCATTCCCCCCTCCTCTCATACTAATGCAGTCAACTTTATATTACTGCTTTATTATTCTTTTAAGTCACAGTATATTTGTTTATAGAACCAAAACTCATTATCAGTCACTATGAATACAGCATTGTGTAGTCTCAACACAATACAGTCAGTATATTCCTGAAATATGTTGTGCAAATTTGGTATGGAATTCCCACTGAAAATAATCCAATTCCTAGGGGTTGGGGGAATGATAATCTCATGCTATAGAGTGTATGCCAATAACAATACTGTACATTCAGACCTGAAGAGGATGTATTAAATACATACACAGTATCTCAATTATTATACCAACTAATGCAATTATATACATTAAAACACTACAACTGCTCCTACATGTTTCGGTCCTAAGACCATCATCAGGGAGCAATATTTCTTTTCCTTGCTAAAGTCACATTAAAAGCCACATTAAAACCAGTCATAAATTAACTATGTTGTACTAGTAGGGGAAACCTGGTGCCACCATCTTCAGGGCAGAAGAGTGAGGAGGAAGGCATTCAGGAGTGATGTATGAAATTTATACGTGATAATGCCTATAACAAAAGTTTAATATATGACATTCTTTGAAAATCTTCCCATGACTAAATAAATGTGGGCATGGGCACAGTGTAATGAACAGATATTATGAAATGCATATCACCCAATAACAATAAACTACAAAATTAGTTAAACAAGATGTTAAAACCTAAATATAAATAAAACTTTAATCACTAATCCCAATTAAAATTGCAAGTAATTAAAAGTAAAAAGCAAATTTATAACCAAGAATTGCACATATTAAGAATAACACTCCTACCAGTGATCCTTCATGGTGTAAACACAAAGTGGAAATATATGGATTTACCACCGAGTTTCATTTGAAGAGATTTTACTATCTCAAGATGTTTGTATGCCGATTATTTGTCTTGTAATACAATAATGTAACATAATTTTTATGTAACGCTGGACACAGATGTGTCTGTCTGCTGCCATTATATATCGTTTACTATCTATATATGACAGACCTGTATAACAACAATAATAAAAAAAAACTCCTACAGGTAGGTCTGCTGTATCATAACCGCCTGAGGTACAGGGTTAAGCCGCTGTCCAAATGCCTACATCCCTAGTTTTGGGAACACGTTAAAATTATTAACATTTTTTTCGAACGGCTCGCACGGTTTGAACATTTTCATACTGAGACACCAATTTTTGAATGGCACGCAACTTCCTTTACCCAGGTTTCTAACATTCATTTTATATTCACTCTGTTTAACCTCACAGAAACTCTGAGCTTGTTCAGTCACGCGTTCACTATAGGGTTATAAATGGTTCAGAAAACACGATTCTGCAGTGTATCCATTAGCAAGACATGAGGCCGACATCAAGCAATTACCACCACCACCACCACTACTACTACTAGGGCATGTATGCCAATTTCCGTATCTAACACGCTGTAATGCAGACGTTTATCGAATAACGACAGTGGTGATGTAACATCTACCCCCTCTTACGTAACATATTTCGGTTTGCCATGGCCATTTCAAAAACAAGCCTCTTCCGCTTTCCTTAAATAGATCTTATACTCAACCCTATCATATTTTTCATATCTGAATAAATATAGACACGAAAACCAAAACTACTGACTATACGAGCAACATTTAAACGTATTTTTGCCTTTCCAAGGTCGGAAGCAATCGTCCGTTACTACGTAACCCTTCCGCTTGCCTAAAATTGATCTTATCAACCTCATTATATTTCTTTCATATCTGAATGCACATCACTACAAAAACCGAAACTACTGATTATACTTCACATTCAAACGTACCTTTTGCCTTTCCAACTTCGCAAGCAATCCTCTGTTATAAAACCCACGCCTCTGCTGCTGTCCACGCACTGAATTCTTTCTTGTCTGGGACACAGATTACTACTTGTCTGGGACACGTTATGGCTCCAACCGGTATCATCCAGCTGCCAATCGCTGCGTCCTCAACCCGCACGCCCAGCCCGTGCCAGGGTACCACACCACAAACAATAGCAGTTACGTAATTATCCAATTCGCTTTCATTAGCCAATGTCAAACAGCTTACAAATGAATCTCATCAACGCTTGCAATTTAATGGAGGGGGTTCATACTGTCACGTACAAAGTTGGTAACATTCAATCAAGTTTCGCCGCGTGAACAAGAGATGGCTGTCAAGTCCGAATGCGGTGCCCCGCAACCACAGATCATAAATATAGCCCGCAACAAAAATCAGCAAATATGTTGGCGGTTGTCAACGAGCGGGAACCTGTGTAGCGTGGGTTGGTCAATGTAGTGACGCTAAGGGCCAGACGATTCAAAGTTCGATTCGGGCAAACGCAAGAGATTCCACCAGAGCTCCAGACACATGTTAAAACTACTCTCAGAAGACATGCCGGCGAAGCCTGGTAACATTCAAAACAATGCCTTTCGGATATCGCGGAGCACTGGACACAAATTACTCTTCATTTGTTTTCCACTCTTCAGACTGCTATAATATTCGCTTCAGATGTAGTGCGACTTCGCACCTTGCTCTGTTGCACACTGTAGATAGTGGCCTTTGTTCAAGAAGTATTAAAAAATTTTCAAATCATGTATTATCACCAGTAATTATGAATCCGAACAGGCTTGAACAGATTTCGGAAATAAAGTCCATTGTACCAGTGACGGGCACTTGTTTTTAGATTAGTTGCGGGTGGATTATGTCGCTCATGAAACAGCAATCTGTCGTAACCCACCGATACAATTTTACAGGAAGCACAAAAAACTTTACACATCATCAACAGACCAACATATATGGGTGTCGTGTTTATACGAAAGTATATAAGAAGCCTTTTTTTGTGGACACAACATTTTGACGGGTGTGTTTGTAACCCAGCTGTCTAGTAATGCGGGTATCTCAGTTTAACGAATTGTACGGGTTAAAAATAAATTGCTGTGTCATGAGCTATGTAAGTCTGGGTGTATTCGCCGTTTATTATGTAGGTTCAGGACACTAAAACAACACATTTAAGAATGACTTGCTGGTAACCTCAGGTGACTGAGAAGGTAACAGAATGAGAAAGAAGATGGATCGAGGATATACAGAAAAGCATCTACATACCAGAAGAGGGAAGGTATAAGGTATAGAATTCCCTCAAATCTTACTAATATGCGTTGCATAATAAAATGATGTCGAGATTTAACTCGTATTAGCGTCTTAAACGCTTTGAATAGCAATGATAATTTTCCAGCTCGTCTGAACAATGCAGAACTCGTTCGAGAGGGTTGTAAAAATGTAAACCGGGATAATTCGGTGGTGGGCCTTTTCGAATAAGCTAATGAAGATACGGATAACCTTAACAGCTCGAAACATCTTGACCAGCCGAATAAGAGCTGACCAGAATAAACATGCTCTCTCACCCGTACATCTTCAGATGTTGTTTCCCTGTTTTTTTATGTTCATATGACGACCGAACCTTCCAGAATAATGACAGCGTATGTGAGGTTCTATAGTAGAATAAAGATGTGGGTTTCTTGAAAGTGACACAATATAACTCAGCGGGTGGCTCCCGACGTTTCGAAGGCAATACGCCCCTTCGAAACGTCGGAACCATTCATTTCACGTCACAGCACCACTTCCCAGACGACCTAGATCTTCAGCTAAACCGCTGTGATAATCTGAAATCTCGCAATAATTAATACATCAACAACAATACACTTAATAAAATACAATTTATGACAAATATTAATCTCCTACATGTTTCGGCACCGGGGTGCCATCCTCAGGCAGTCTTTCAGATCAAATCAATACAAACCCAACACGCTAATCTAGGTACTGATCGCCCTCACTGGTGAGATCAAAATATTAGAATTCTCAAATACATAAAGCTGACAAACATAACGTAACAATGTTGTGGTAACAAAATTATATGATGGCCGTTCCAGGTACAAGTTCGTAGCTGTTTATATACCGTTTAAGAATATGTAACTATGAATTCGGTAGAATTCCACTTACCCGGCAGCTGGTTAGCCGGATCGGCTTGGTTCTTCGGGTAAATTTGTCGAGAATTTTACAAAACTAAGTTGCCTTGAAATTACCAGTTATCGGATCAAGTACAGCACAGGGTTATGGGTTCTAGACTTCAAATCTGGCGTGGTCCAAAAGTTTAGATGCAGGTAAAGTTCACCCTTATCAGGCTGCGAAGGCCCAGAGGTGGAGTAGAGGTATAGCTCTACTTTGTCTATAACCTCGGCGCTAGATGGGAGTAGGTGGTCAACGCCACGCCCCGGCCGATTTACCCCCAGGAAAGACCCGGTACCCTCTTTATAGGAGGCTAGGTGGACCCCTGGGCCGGTCTGGACAGGTGCGGAAAATCTCGCCTCCCAATAGGATTCGATCCCCGGACCGTCCAGCCCGTAGCGAGTCGCTATACCGATTGAGATATCCTGACACACTTTAGATGCAGGTACATACCATAAATTGTAACAGCCGAATTTCAAACTGCCAATGTAGTCTATTTTCAAAAAAGAATTCAATTGTCCGAATTTTATGCAAATCCGGATGGTTCGTCGTCCCAATTACTCAGGATAAGTGGAGTTCTACTGTAGGCCCTCATAAATTCAAATCTAGCAGTTTATGTTAACTGTCAGCGATGAAATTATTGAGTTTATTTTTCGGGTTTATTTAATTAAGCGAAACATGTACGTTGCAAATATCTTATCTCTAACCCAACGTCAGCTGCAGTCCTTGACATGTGAACGCTGCTTGCAAAACAACAGCGAGCACATTTGATAAAAACTGCAAATATTTGAATTACAAGATGAATCGACTATAGGGGAAAGTAAGCTGATTAAACGAACGGAAGCGAGACCTCTGCTACGTATTACGAGATAAACTAACTAAACTCCCCAAACTGGCTGTCAACATGATAAAATGCAGATAAGGAATCCTCTTAGTTAAATGAACCACTACGTTAATTTCAAATATCTGGAGGCAGAATTTTTAGAAGTATGAAATTCAACTGAAGCCATGTCTGTCGATACGAAACAGCACAAAGCAACGACCTCCGACACGTGCGAAAACACACGTGTTTACGGATACGCATTGACACGAAAAGCGTACGCAGCACATTTCGTTCGGGTGTGCATAGCATTCACTGGACACTCATTCATAAAGTACATCATTTTTATTTAAGAGTAGGAAGGTAAAGCAATCCCATTACAGGTCCTGAGGGTTCCAGGAGGTTGAGGTTCCCAGATTTCAAGACAATCGGCACATGAAAGCGGTGAGGTTGTCAACCCTACGCACCGTCCGCCTTTACCCCCAGGAAATATTTCTCGCACTCATTTCTGTCAGAGACTGATTCGACCTCAGGGTCATCCGGAAGGATTATGTCAAAGAAAAATTCCAATGATACCATCGGGAATCGAACCCTCGACCTTCCGGCCTATAACGCAGTGCCTCAACCAACTGCAGCACCACGTGGCTCCACCATTTTTATTTACTAAATAAAACTGAAGAAACTAAATTAAGAACCAACATACACTTAAAAAATACTGGGGCATGTGATAAAATAGAAAGGCAAAACCACTTCTTTTGACACTTTACAGTGTGCCAGGAGTGACATAAAATAGACAGACATGCCATTATCACAAAATTTAACTCATATGAAGTAAGGGTACAATCTAACCTCTGAAATTGTCAACTTTTGGCAGAGTTAAGTTTGCAGCTTTTCTGTTTACATACAGCTGACAAGTCAGTATGATACATATGCCAAGAAAATCAGCCACCAATTCACAGCAAGAAACAGCGCTAGAATGTGATCATGTTGGGCCCAGATCTAACCAAACAGACAGACTGCAGTATTTAACAAGTAATTTGTAAATACAAGGGCCTATTTTCTTGACATATTTCAAAAATTTGTAAAGCACACTAAAAATCACTTCTACCTACATATTTTCCACATATGTGAGATAACTTCCATACATTTGGTAACTTTCTCAGGAACCACATGATCTACACATAATATTGTTTAAACCACACACGTAATTTCTTTACTATTGGTAATATTTTTAACAGCTGCATTCTTTTAGCCTATATGAACCCTTTTCTAAAGCAGTTTACACCAGGCATTTGTTCTCAAACAAGAACAGAATACATTTATTGACAACGGTACACACACACATGACCCTTTTAGGTAAGACTTGAAGACAATAAATCATTTCAGCTGCTCCTTCAACTATTACTTAGGAAAGAGATTTGAAGTGGGTGTGGTGAAGATTTTGGTTGTTGTCTTTTGGGTTATATCATGTATTCTCTAGATGGCTACCAACTGCTGCCTCCTTCTTCAACATAGAAATGGACGCAGCAAGTTCCTCCAAAACACTGGTAACTGCATACCAAACTGCAGGGCCTCACAACTCAGGAGGCCACAATCAAAACCATGCTGTAATGGTCAGTGCTCTATCAAGCCAAGCCACGTGACACCAATTGTTTTATATAACTCATTTTTGTTGAGAGTGATGTGAAATATTTATGGAAATTAATGAACAACCGTTTTTAAAACATGAGTTTCAACAGGATGGAATTCCTTTGGTAATGTTACATTATTTTCATTGAAAAACTGAAAAGAAACTTTTTAAAAATATTTTATTATACAATGAAAATATAAGAATCTATAACTTGTTTAGTTTTAAGTTTCCCTCAGGTGGAAGCATTAGGCTTTTTAAGTATGTGATTTCATGCATTATTGAGGATACAATTCTGCACTTGAAGGTGTCATACAAAATGAAAAAGGACTATTAACATAACTACTGCCATTCTCTAATAATCAAAACTGCACCTCTTAGTGGTCCTAGTTGATGTTACCAGATGTTGCTGATATGCATAATGATTTTTTACTCTTAGGCAAAATGTTCTAAACATGCCATTATCGACAGAACCATCTGCAGGGGGGTTGGGGGGGGGGGAATATTTTTTTTGAAAGAAATTCTTCAACCACATTTTGTATGGAGCACTACTTTGTTCCGATCAAAAATCAGCTATCCCACATGCCAATAAGAAGGATGAAATCACACACATAATGCCTGGTGGGGGAACTTCGGGTAAATAAGGTGCAAACTGGGCCTGTGACAACAGTGCAGCTCCTCTGAACGGTATGTGCCAGTTCCATTACATAAAATGCTGTGGCAACAAACTACATAATATAGCTGCAACACGGACGTAAATTGGCTAATAACACTGGGGGGAGGGGAAGCAAAATTGACATGGGTATGAGGAACTTTAATTTATGAAGGAGTCAAATCAGAAAGGGGGAAGATGGGTTTGAACCAATCCTCACTACACATACACCCCTCTCCCCCACTCTCAATCCAATAATTTTATTTGCCCTCCTCAACACAGCAGAAAAAAAAAATCTTGGGTAGAAAAATATTTTTTACCTTTACCTTTACCCCCTCCTGCACCAAGTTAAGCCTATGGCTGTCAACTTTAAAATTACAAAATGTCAGTGCTCCATCTTTTCCATGGATTTTCTGTGCCTTTATTATACACAAATTTAAATTGTAACCATTTAGAGAGATAGAAAGTGAAGAACAACAATACTTTAATTAACCCATGGATGGGACAGTAATACATTCATATAAAGACTGGCCATGAAATGGTCAACTGGACTTGCAGCGGGAAGGAAAAATTTAGTTTTAATTTTTAAATTAGTTATTATATTATAAAGTACATTAATGTAATTATAAAAATGGGACTGAACATTAAAGTTTTCATCTTTCAAAACACACAACTTTCAAATGTTGTCTTAAGGATTAGCCACGAAATGGACGGTAACATTTAGCAACATTGTTATCATACTGATTACATGGGACAGTTAAAAATTCCATTCAAGACATACCTGCCAACACACAAAATTTCTCTCCACACCCCATGTTTCTATTGAAAAGAAATATACACTTACATGTTTTTCCTGTTAGTAAAGTGGCTGGGGCATGAAGATGACCATTCACCTCCATCTAGTACTGAGGCTAAGAATGAGTGGAGCTGTACCTCCACTCTGACTTATGCCTTCATGGTATGCATAGAAACAACTTTACCCTTTACCTTAGGCAAGAAGATGAGTGAATTTTTCAATCCCTGCATATAATACACAAGCTTGATACATGGTTATGGAGAATGAGGTTAGGAGACATCAATGCCTTGGGTGGGAGGGGGGTGGAAGAGAAACAGTTATGGTTCCAAACTGATTCTGAGTCATCCCAAGTCAAACACAACTCATTTCAATACTGCCACATTATAGAGTGCAATTTAATAAAATGAGTTGTGTTTGGCATGTTTTATTGCCAGTTACGTTTCCATCAGCAGCATATCCATACCCAAAATCTTATTTTCATTATAATAAACAAATGAAAATAAATTTTACTGTCCCTGAACATTTCTCTGCTAGGTAGTCACTATAATCAGCACAGATTAAACAAATCATATTTTCTGACAATGCTAATTAGGACTCCAAACATGACCTCAATTTTGTTTAAAATGGGATCCACCTAGCATCATTTTTAATGGGTACCAGGGGCTCCTTTACAAGACAAAGTGGGCAGGTTGTGAAGCTGGACATTCATCTCCTTCATGTGCTGAAGATAACAAGGCGAGTACTTAGCCCTCATATTCATATACATCTTCACTGCATAACGTCTACATAAAGACACAGATGAAGACACATGGCACCATGCCTAAGCAAGCATAGGTGCATCTTTAACTATCTTATCTATCTTATCTTCTAATATGATTCCAATAAGTGTACCGTCTCAGTATTACCAAAATTGAGTATCAGACACTGTGTATGACTTATTACACCAAGCACTGAAATCAGGATGATCAAACAGTGATGTGTAATCACCTGAACATGTGCTTTATGTCAGGAGCAGATATGACCACAACTGGGTCAATATTGAATCAAAAAGAAGCAAAAACATGGAGTTCTCCTCCTGAAATTGGTCAAGCATAGTTACTAGTACACTTTTTTTTTTTGTTAGATATCCTATTCTTGCTGTAGTTTTGCTGACAAGTCATATGTTCTGGGATGTTACATAATGTCAGCTGTTGAAGAGTTACCATCATTTTGAAAGCCTGTAATGCCTTCATCTTCAGGGTCAAACAGCCAAGAAGGGTGCATGATCCTGTAGATGAAGGAACTGTGATAGCTCAGAATGTCAATATCTACATGTATTTACCTGTGAACACAACACTAACACTCCAGAACATCTGAATCTTCACACTGTTCTTATTCAGGCTTGGATGTTCATTAGGAAATCAGGATTTATAGAGATTTTCTGTCACTACAGGCAAATACTGGGACAGTAACTTCAAATTTTCTGGTACTTCTACTTAATCAACATCCATGGCCATCCTCCCTTCTCATCTGAATCTCCAAGAATATTTTCCAATTAAAACAACATTATTACATACTTTATGACAAGCCCTTCATTCACTTCACCATGTGTGTGACACATGCCATGTCTGTAAGCAAGAACAGAAGAAGAGGGGAACTCTGAAAAAGCAAGCAGTACTTCAAAGGGCATTGTAACCATAAGGGACAATTTGCGCAACATCAAGCCGAACAGGAAACTTACTTGCTTCGCTTCTATGCATGCTGTTGAACCAAGCAGACTTGCCCATGTTATGTCCACCAAAAAGAATATAAGATCATTTGTGAATGTACGCCATGACTCCCAGCTCAAGACCTACTGCTCTAGTCATGTTAGTGCTATATAACAATATGTTATATTTGATACGGTAAGAAGTTAAATTTTCGTGAACTTTTAACCGTCAACACTGGATGGAGGACCTAAGGTGGCTGCAGAGTCTGATCACGTGTGAACAGAAGAGGCTTGGGGGCTCCAGAGCTGGTCTTGGTGTGCTGGCAAAAACAGAAATCCTGCCGTTGCCAGGAAGTGAATCCACCATGTCTGGAGTGACTGTACTGTCTAGGCTGTTCCAGCACATATGGTATTATTAAACATAAGCAGCTGAGTATTACCAGTATCAATAACAATAAAACAGTACCACAATCACAGCTGTCACTATTATCTCAACAATTGTACAATGCATATTTCAAATTCCCTTACGACTATATATTCCTACACTTAAAAGAGCCTGGAATGACCAGAAATGTGACTTATTCAAGTGTCATAATTCTTATGGAATAGACCGAAAATCTTGTCCACAGTAATAAGAAAACAACACTTGAATGGTGCAGAAACCTTAGTTATTGTTGACCTTGAAGAAGTCCGTGAACAAACAACACTTGCACGTATTTGCACAACATGTGATAAGATATAAAATAAGAATACCTAAATGCCACATAATGCATTTTTTAAAACTCACAATCTGCCAGACATCAAATTCATACACAATGAACTGTGAAATAACTTCATCTGACAATGAAACATAACACATTTGAATCTTCAAAGACGTACCACTGTACTTTTTAGGCATGTTCACAAAATTACGAAAAGAGACTGTTAGCTTCATCATGTCCGTCTGTCTGTCTCTCCTCATAGAACTCGGCTCCCACTAGACAGATTTTCATCAAATTTGATATCAGTGTTTTTTAAATATGTGTTGAGAAAATTCAACTTTCATTAATATGTGACAAAAATAATGGGTCCTTCACATGAAGACCAACATGCAATTTTGTTCATATTTCACTCAATTCTTCACAGACTGCCTAACGTTTCAGACAAAAGGAGTCGAGAAAATCAAACCACACATTTCATGTTCAGTAATTTTTTCAAAAACTGTGCCACTGATGAGACGGTGTAAAATATTGTAGAGCCAGACAGGTCACAGATGACCATATGATGTAGTGGCATTTACATGCTGGAAACCATGAGCTACAAACACACACTCAGAATATGTAATACTTATTGCTTTTCCACTGCAACAACAGTTGCACAAATGCGCCTCAATGTTATATGTACAGGGCTAAAACAAGTCAGAATCTTTATTCCAATGTCAATAGTTGTGATCAATACGAAACCCTTGAAAAATGAGCTTACAGGCTTCTGACATGGTGGGCTGTGAAAATGGAATAAAGAGGATTCTAAGTTGTATATGATGGTAATATTAATGTGTGCGAATGCGCGGATCACACACACAGAGCACACTTTTCTGTATCAGTTGTCCTAGCTAATCAGTTTCTACTGTCTATGTTCTTAATAAACTTTGCACATCCACACACGAAATATCAAGCAAGATAGTGTCATTTAATGTTATGTTTCATTGTATAATTCAAGAATTTGATTTTAAAAACTTTATGGTAACTGTTCTGATGTGTGGTATATGCAAGGTTTATGAAGATGGTGAAGGAAAATTTCACCATCTACTACCCTTATCTGCAAAAGTGTAACTTATCCATGACAACCTTGAAGTCAGATCTGGGTTCTTAAGCCAGTGACAATGGAGGGCATTGTCCTCTGGGTTACAGTGCCACATAGTACGGCAGATAGGTAGCAACATTCCTCCAGAGTATCAAACCACACTCCATCACATATGAAAAGGTTGGCCATATGTGAGATTACATGGAAAGAAAAGATTCTTTGTATGTGTAATGATTCTGTGTAGAGTGCCAAGCACTGCTCACCATAGGGCCATCACATCACATGTGATGGAGTGAGAAGTTCTTCTTGTAAACTACATTCTCAGATTCTGCTACTATCTTTTAACACACACAGTAAGCTTAATAATAATAATAATAATAAAGTCCATCATTCCTTCTAGGAACATAGGTTGTGTATGAGTCCTTTCCATTTCTGTCTATCGGCTGCTAAGAACCTTAGTTCATTCCAGCTTCTACCCGCTTCCTTGATTACCGATCTTCTCCAGCTGTTTCTCAGTCTTCCTCTCTTCCCGTTTCCCTGAGGGTTCCAGAGTAGGGCAGCCTTTGGTATCTCTCCATCCTCTTTTCTTAATGTGTGACCAATCCATCTAAATTTTCTTTTTCTTATTTCTAAATTTA
>Ga0123354_10006112_pt1 | contig 17784 bp, 13 predicted proteins | sample TergutLab28metaG_2_FD_97872 | JGI IMG/M metagenome (GOLD analysis project Ga0123354, IMG submission 97872) | Labiotermes labralis P4 segment gut microbial communities from Petit-Saut dam, French Guiana - Lab288 P4 | ecosystem: Host-associated > Arthropoda: Insects > Digestive system > Gut ...
CCCAACATCCTTAACCCCATGCACGTTGAATAGCTGGGAGAAATAGTTCCTCCACCTAGCCACAATACTGTGGGAGTCTGCAACCAAGTCGCCTTTCTCATCCTTTACTATATTACATCTAGGTTGGTACCCCTTTGTAAAGTCACTGATGCCCCTATACAAGTCCCTAATGTTTTGGCTCTTACTGTTAGTTTCAAGTTCCTCAATTTTAGCTCTCAGATATGCCTTCTGTTTGTTCCTGAAATTTTTTTAATGCTTACATAAATTTCTTTATTGGTTAATATCCTCCAGTTTTCTTTTTCATTATCATATACTGGGCCTAAAATTCTTCTATACAATTTCAAAAATGTTCAGTTGCTTTCTGTCTCTCCTTGTTAGTGTCCAAGTTTCTGATGCATATTTTAACAGTAGTATATATAATAATATTTAATTGGAAAAGTCCATTTAAAACAGAGGTGTTGAAGAGTCTAAGCATATCTTACTGTACAAATATGAAGTTAAAATGTAACATGTTTATTGCAGGTCATGAATTTCCAAGTTTTCTTTTTCTTTTTCCTCTCCACAGGCACTAAATCAATGTACTGATTGAGATGTTTCTGGTTGCTGTCTCGCTTGTATAATTGTATTCTGAATTAAGTGCTCTCACAGCAAATAATCAATTTTGATTTTCAGTCAAACTTTTCTGTTGGCCGGCTGCCACACAATTGCCGCAAAGTATACATGTTGGACTTTGGACTGGCTCGACAGTATACGACAGCTACAGGAGAGGTGCGTGCCCCTCGTGCTGCAGCTGGCTTCAGAGGCACTGTGCGTTATGCCTCCATTAATGCCCACAAGAACAAGGTTAGCATTCTGCTGCTTTCATTATAATTTCTCCATGCAGTTTTATAATTCAATATTAACGTGACATACGCAGTTTTGTACCAAATATTTTTCATCTTTAAGAATACTGTTTGTTTATATTCTGTTGACATAAATTTTGTTCTTATGTTCATTGGACCATGCATCATCTTGATAGTTGAATAAAGAGAGACCAACTTGATGTCACTTGCTTTATTATTTCATTATTTACTGCTCAACAAGTTTTGGATGTTAATACATCCATCCTCAGGACCTTGCAACTTATTTGATGAGTTATTTCATGGGTTGTATTGTTCTGTAAGGATAGAGGTTGATGCATTAGCGTACTTATTTAGTGGCGAGTGTTTAGTCGTGACGTGTGTGGTCATTTGAGAAAGCGTGTTTCTGCAAATGTTGGCTGGTGCGGTGTCTTATGGTTATTGAGTTTTCTTTGTGTGTGTGTGGTATGTTTTTGATAATGCAAGTATATGTTAGTGACATCAAGTTGGTCTCTCTTTATTCAACTATAAATTTTGTTCATTTTTGGATTGTGAATGAATCAAATTTCTTAATGGTGTGTGTCATGCCTTGTATATCTGTATTGTTCAGTTAAGTTGAAATGGGCTGAACTTGTGGCGCACAGTGATAAAATAAGAAATATTTACACACATACCTGCAGAAATTTGTTCGATAGACTTTATATTGAAATGTCACGATATTTGTATTATAACAAATCTTCAGAAAATCTTTGTGATATTGCACAGTGGTATGAACATTGAAGATCAAGTCTTCTGGCATATTATGTGGTGACAACTGTTAAATATTTGCTTATATTTAGAGTGACTATAGTGCCTTTATCTTCAGTGTCAGTCAGGTGTAGCTATTCATCTCAGATTGCTTGACTGTTTACCATTCAACATAATGTAACATTTTAGAAGACTTGAATCTTTAGTTTTACCGCTGTGAGAAACACAAGTGTTTTAGAGTAAACATTTTCAGGGCAGGGTTGATAGGCGGGGCTGCTGTGGTAACAAGGATGAACCGTGCATTGCTTGGTTCTTAGGTACTCAACTAGACCATTCTGAAAATACCATATACCGTTATATTAGGTAGTTAATTGTTCTTTTGTGTGTACGTATTGTTAATTATTGTTATTTATTTCAGATTTAAAGTGTTAGTTGTGTTTTACTGGAATGGAACCCTTTTCATAACTCAGAAATATAGATTGCCAGGCTTTGAATTTGTAATTCTTCCTTACAAGTGTTTCTTGTTCAATTTTTTCTTAACAGTTACCTCTAGAGTAATGATTATTTAAGAGTTACATGTAATAATTGGTTATAAGTTGAGTCAGCTATGATTTATACTGCTACAGGAAATGGGTCGTCATGATGACCTGTGGTCGCTTTTCTACATGTTGGTAGAATTTGTGAATGGACAACTGCCATGGAGGAAAATCAAAGACAAGGAACAGGCAAGTAAAATGTAAAATAGAGGAATGATTCAGCAACATCATGCTTCCTGTACACATTCTACTAACATGTTCCTCTGGATTGCAGGTTGGCCTAATGAAAGAGAAGTATGACCATCGGTTACTGTTGAAACACCTGCCATCAGACTTACGACAGTTCCTGGATCACATACAGTCACTAGAATATGCAGACAAGCCTGATTATGCTGTAAGTGGGTAATACCATGGGTAGACTGATGTCAGAGTCACTTGCATATTATTTGGAATTTTACATTCTTTAACATGTCAACTGACAGTTTTGACCGAATGTAGTTTTGGTTGCATTAAGACAGAATTGATTAGAAACACCATCTGAGGTACAAAGTATAGGGTTTAGCCTATTTTTTGTACAAATTGTGAGTCAAATATATTTTTATTCAATTAATTATGTTTAGTGATATTTTTTAAATTAATAACACACCATCCTACCAAGGATTGTTACAGAAACAATTTTACATTTCATAATTGGATGTTATTAGAATTGTTACTGACTTAGCATTCCTATGACATATTTTTAAAATGTCAAGTGCCATAATATAATTATGTAAATATTAAATGTTAGAACAGTGAGAACTCTGTAACAGAGACATCACTCTCCTTTTCTTGTTCCCCTTAGGTTTATCTCCAGCATGTACATTACACTTCCCTAGCTGTCATTATTAATACATAAGGGTAATAGTTAGTTGTAAAAAGTGTAAAAGTACAGCAAAGTTGTATTCTGTACCACACTCAGTGTATAAATAGCTACTAAGTGAGACAGGGAGCCAGATGTGGCCTCCTGTGTATTAACTATGCAAGTGCAACCATGAATGAGCAAGGAAAACTGTGATGCTCAAGCACTGACAGAGTAGTTCATTCGTGAATAAGCAAAACCGCTATGGGCCTAAGTACAAATGAAACAGGTCTGGTGTATCATATTTGAAGGGTTGAACGAACAGTCATACACATTTTTTGTATAATTTGACTGTACTTTTCAGATGCTGATTGGCTTGTTTGAGCGCTGCATGAAGCGTCGAGGAGTTAAAGAATTAGACCCCTATGACTGGGAAAAAGTGCCGAATGTAACTTCCATAACAGACAATGCAGTACCTCCTGCAGCAACCACTTCACCTGCCATACTCAGTCGACCAGCAACGGGTATCCTGGGAGCTACTCGGATAACAGACAATCTGATGGAAGACAACCTCATCACAAGTCTTGACAACAACCAAGAGAACATTGAGCCAGACAACAGGCGGGAACTTGAGGTTAGATGGGTGTTGCAACTGTCTCTTATTCCTGCAACAGTTTTTGGATTATTTTTTATTTGTGGATTAAAAATTCAAGAACAGCTGAAGGCATAAATGGTCATTTTGTCCTTCACCACCACATATGTGATGCTGAAATACATCTAGTCTCCAGCAAGGAATACAGAGTCTTGTTTTTCCCCTCAGAATTAAGGATGGCCAGATTGTGTGGCTGGCCATTTATTTCTGTGTAGAGTTGTGCTTAAGAATGCATGTAACCCTAGCTCTGCTTCCACTCTCTACCTTCGTGACTTAGATGTAGGTACAGGTTAAACCTCTCCGTTTACTACTTTCATTGTTACTCCGTGCATGTTGTCGAGTCACTCAATTGTTATACCAACTAATGCACTTATATAAAATTTACACATTAAAACACTAAAACTACTCCAACATGTTTCGGTCCTAAGACCATCATCAGGGAGCTGTATTTCTTTGCCTTGCTAAAGTCACATTAAAAAGCCACATTAAAACCAGTCATAAATTAACTTCGTTGTACTAGTAGGGTATTGTGGCAGCATGCCTGTAATATAAATTATACCAAGTAAGTATCGTCAATTAAATACTAGAATAAACTTTGTATGCAAATAATTAGGCTTGTTGGACTGATGTGAGTTTTATGCTTACCATGTTGTGTAATGTTATGTTGCAAAGCACAGAATGCACATCCATAGCAGTGCACTCTTCGCAACATAACATTACACAACATGACATGCTGCCACAATACCCTACTAGTACAACGAAGTTAATTTATGATTGGTTTTAATGTGGCTTTTAATGTGACTTTAGCTTGGCAAAGAAATACAGCTCCCTGATGATGGTCTTAGGGCCGAAACATGTGGGAGCAGTTTTAGTGTTTTAATGTGTAAATTTTATATAAGTGCATTAGTTGGCATAATAATTAAGTGACTCTCCGTTTACCTTCTGTAGATTGGTTCACCAATACTGTATTAGCAGTGCTGCTTTTGACCTCTTAGTTTTTCCAGTACACCTCAGCAGTGGAATTTTATTACTGCTGTTTCAGGTACTCAGAGTAATGCAAATGTTATTTTTGATCCCGTAAAATACCATGTTTCATTGTATTTCATACAGCAAGAATGCAGTGATATACTTCAGTTGTTATCAAAGAAAGCTTACCATAGTGCAACTTGGTAGATGCTGCAGCTGTTCTGAAGTATGTCATATTTCTATGAATTCAAGAGTGAAATGAACAGTAAACTTGTGGACAATCAATACTGGAGATGGTTATTAGTTTTTTGTGTGGTGGGAAAATGCAGCTGCAGTTGCACCCACTGTTCATGACACAGTTTATATATGAATAAAATAGGAAGCGGTGTTGGAATTGTATGGACAGGAGGAAAGCTAAGTGCTCAAGGAAAGACCTATCCCTGTACCACTTTATGCACCACAAATCCCACGTGAAATGCCCATGATCCTCTGTGTTAAGAAGACGGCAGCTAAGCACATGAACTGTGATATAGTCACAGAGTTGACAAAAATTATATGTGGATTGTAATTGTTTTTGTGTTTGTCTGAAATGCATATGTGAAAGGGAGATGTTCTGTCAGTTATTTTGTAAATTTGCCATGGATTGAACACCTGCTGGCAGATGAGGAGTATTAACTTGGTAAAGATAAAGGTAAAATGCACCCTTGTACAGGCACTGAGGCTCTGTACAGGCCGTATGGCCCAAAGGGGAAGTAGAGGTATAGCTCTACTCTTTCTGGACCATGGCACTAGAAGGGGATGAGGGGTCAGCATCATGCCCTGGCCACTCTTTACCACCCTGGAAAGACCCAGTACCAATTTTACAGAAGGCTGGGTGGGCCCCAGGGCCGGTCTGGACAGGTGTGTAAAATCTTGCCCCCACCGGGATTCAATCCACTGACCGTCCAGCCCGTAGCCAGTCGCTATACCGACTGCGCTACCCGGTCCACGGCATTAACTTGGAAGGGTGGTTGTATAGAGAGATGCCTCTGAAATTACATATGATTTGTAAGACTTTCACAAGTCTAACTCAGGTGGGAATTTTACTTAAGACTTCAAACCATTTAAAGATGGAGTGAGCTACGTAACCATTTTGTCTATATTTAGTCTTATTTCTCATGGCTTTGTAGTTACTGTATGGTGTTTGAATCCGGAGTTAACATGGAGCAGCACATGTAGTGTGTCTGAAAAAATGGGAAAGTTATGAAGGAATGTAGTTGAAAGGTCACATGAGATATTTGGGCTTGATGGAAGGATAATATTAGAATTGGTCTTGTGGTTATATTAGAATTGGTCTTGTGGTAATACATTATATTACAAAGACATGAACTGGTTCAAACTGCCTTAAGACAGATCCAGATTATGGGCTTCTGTGGTGATGTTGTTGAACTTTTGTGTCCTACAGAAATGTTGAATTTCTTGAAGAGTAGACTAATGTTAAGATTTTCATTAGTGTGTTGAGACATAGTGTTTTTATTTTTTTCGGTGACACAGCGCAGTGGTGGGTTGGTTTGCCAATGTTTGGGAAAGTTTAGCAATCATAATCTTCAGAACCACCATTACACAGAATCATCACACCAAAAGTAAAAACACAAGACTTTACCCAATTGGCTACATAGGGATTATCTCGTATTTGGAAGGAAACTGATTTAGTGTGTACTTGCAGGCACAGCTTGACTATGAGAGTGGTTATCGAAGACGACGTCATAACCTGCACCAAGAAACAACATCACCACTGGTCACTGAGACAAATCGTGACCGAGGTGACAAGCTAGTTATAGACAAGAACTGCAATGCTACCCTGGCTGCTACACAAGCCTCAAACCAGCCGCTGGACACGAACACGCAGCTGTTGCAAGGTGAATCCTTGTGTGCAGGTAGTCACAAAACTGTAGGATCTCCTAAAGTTGTCATTTTTTCGACATTCATACATCATGCAAAAGGAACGTTTATATGTCATTTGCAGCTTGAACACTGTATAGAGTAACTGCATCTTACCATTTAGAAGTGGAATTTTTGATGCTGTGAGTGAAATCTATGAAGACATTCCATGCTATTTCCTTGCAAGTAGAAGTAAATTTGGTGCTGTGTGCAGTTGTCCAGTCTTGTGAAAAAGACTGTTTGTGTTTTTAAAATACAATAGGTATAAATGTAAAGGATTATGAACTTGTGGAAGTCAAATAGCATCCAAATTTGACAAGACAAGAATGGGTATTAACAAATGCAAGTTCATCCCCCTTTGAAAAAAAAAACAGAAATAAAAGTATAATACAGTCTCTGTTCATTCTGTACATGTTACTGTTTGAAGAGGGAGGATAACTTGATTACTGGTGGTTTTCTGTTTAGGAAATACTATAATCTGTTCTAATTTTTGTGCCTTGAAGCCCTCTTCTCATAAGATCTATGTCTTGTCTGGTTTTATTTTGACACACTTCTGGCTAAGGTAGGCTCAAGTTTTTACCAGAAACAACTTATACACACACACACACGTGTATGTTCACGTGTAAACAGTCTAGAATTGTCAGTTGCACTTTTCACAACTGTGGCAACACCAAGGCTTCCCACATGTGAAAGGTCACTCACCTAAAGATACAACACTTCCTGCTAGTCTTAAAGGCTATGCAAAAAAGTAGCACTGTTTTGGTATTCATTTTTTTAATGTTATCAAAGTTGCCTTTTTAAATATGTTCAGGAATTAGACACTTCAGTTGTGCCATTGTTGGCCTAATTTTCCCTCTACCGACTGGGGTAACACTGAAAACTCTTTGATCATTTCAGTTACGTGCGATCGGTCTAATTGATTCAGGCAATTTGTGGCAGTATTTTTATCATCAAATTAATCAGTTTTTGCTACTATGAATGTTGAAAATTAGTAGCGACTGACAGTCACTACATCAATTGAGCTGTTTGGTAACATTTCTGAGTGCCAAAACGCACTGGCATTTTACCAGTTCTAATAAATGAAAACGATTTTAAATTAAACTGGAATATTTCATTTTGAGTGACATCAGTTACACACTATGTTATTTATCTGCAAATGGCTGCAACATTTTGTAACCTTTTTTTTTTAAATTTTTTTGTGATAAATCACTGAGCAAATGATTCATTGTCACCTGGTGTTAATTATAACTTCACCATACAGTTTTCAACTGAAATTAATTTCATGGTAAAAGTGTACATTTCATTCTATTTTTCAGCATTCTGTCAAACCCTAAGATGTTTGGTAGTCTTTTGTTTTAGTTAAGTGCCACACTATCAGTATGTATGAGGAAGTGGATTTGCAGGTATAGCTGAACACATTCTTAAATTTAGCTATAGATGGAGGTGGGAAATAAGAGTCATGGCTAGCTGCTTTACCCCTGGAAATAAAGGTGGGAGCATCAGCTTCATATCTAGTTGGAACGTACTATAGAAGAGAAGAATATCTTCCCATATTGGGAATTGAACTGCAGTGATCCAACCCACAGCTTAGTCATGTTAATGTCTGAGCTGTCACAGTCTTTATGTACCAGACACTGAGTTTTTTAATGTTAATTCCAAGTTTAAATATTTTAGTGGATCTTATTAGAAAATTGAGAATATTGTCAGAGGATATGAAACTTCCTTTTTGCAAATGATCTTTACTCTGAAAGGCACCTTTGATTCTAGGGAGTGTCAGTTCAGAGATATACTATAGTTTTTTCTGACAAATGTACAACCACAGTGCTGTGTATTGAACAAACCCAAAATAGGGTCATATAATGTTAAACTTTGCTCTTAGCCATGTTGAAACTTTTGGATCAATTGTGAACCTTTTGGATTAATTGTGATAGTCAGGTTTTGGAGGGTTGTCTGACTGAACTTCCTGTCACCAGGTTCACCAAAGAAGCAGCAGGTTGCACAGCGTCGAGCAGTTTCAATGGCAGGTGTTGAACCCACAGCAGAGACGCATCCACACCTCCATCAACATCACACACCTACATCTGTTGCTCCTGTGACTGATAAAGGAGTGGATTATGAAGGTGATGCAGTGATGGCATCTGCTCGCAGTAATTCAGACACACAGCAACATCAGCATGCTGCCAAGAAGATGTTTGGCACAGCTGGAAGCACACCTATATCTGTTACAAATCAGAACCAGCAACAGGGACGAAAATCAGGGACCACATTTGGTCGGCTGCGTGTTGTTACAGCTCCTGCAACCTGTGTTCAGGATCTGCAGGTAACGTGTGAAGAAGTATGGATTTACAAATATACAAATACAAATACTGGTTCCACTGTATTTAAATGTGGCTGCCAGCCCAATAATGTGTAGACTCTTCCTTTTTTTAGATAATGAAGTGAGCTATTTAAAGCAAAGTTAAAAATACATAAATAGAGTTCATGAACTTGAAGAGGAATAATTCAGGACATTTGCTATGTGTTCAGAACATATGACATAGATTTTATGACCTCTGTTCGAAAGAGACTGTTAATTTCCAGTGAGGTTTTTCTTGCAGGGTAAACTAATTGGTGAGCTGGAGCACCAGGGAGATGAGATTGGCGAGGATGACAAAGAACGGATTACTGCACCACATGATCCCAATAACCCTGAGCTACCCAGCCCCCGAATTCGTGAGGCCACAACAGAGCCTGATGGATCTTACTACTCATATGAGGCAGCTAAAGCAGGTAGGAAAACCAATTTAAAAAGTTGTGTTGATGCAGATATCAGTTACTGAGTAAAAGGCTATACACAAAATATCACACAGTGTAGGAGAAACAAAACTGGTCCTGATTGCCTGCATGCAGGATTATAAAATTAATAAATTGTTTTGACTTTGTAGTTTAAAATGCCATGTGGCTTGTATTTATGATATAATTTGTACAATTACACCAACTTAAGCCTTTTCTACATCTACTGTGGACACATTTGTGCCTTTAAGCAACCCTACTCAGTGTCAGTAATATTCTATTTATGAATGTTCTGACAGTATTGATGTTACCATATGGATATCGACAAAAGGAAATGTGTATGTTCAATATTCCTAATTATTCTGAATACAGTTTTTTAATATGTGGACCCAGAATGAACGTCTGGGTTCCATGAAATCTGTGGAATTGTTTGACTGTCTGTGGAACTATTAGCCTCTGAAAATTGAAATTAAGTAATGTGCAAATCAGTCAGTTCTCTTGTTGCAATATGCTTTGAGATAGAAGGCATCATCATCAATTTCCTCACTTTCTATCTTGTAGCATTATCCAAATTTGTTTTTTCTTTATGTCCATTCTTGCTTGAGCTGTACAGCACATCCATCTTGAGTTTCTATTGAGTTTACAGACTGTAAGTGTTAAAGTTCTTATCCACAGCTACGCTTCATTCTGCTGAATGTTTTATCAGCACACTGCCAGCTGATTCAGTACAACTCTGTTTTCTTCAGACTATATGTGACAGATTTAAAACAGATTTGAGACAGGTGGATAATGGATTTCAGTAACAGCATTCCAAAGCAATAGAACTAATAGAATTGGAATATAGTATAAAAACATCATTTACGCTGCTAGTACTGGTCTTCAGTATGTATTTGTGCACACAGTGATAATCAGTGTTATGTTTTGCCAGTACAATATTTAGATGTTTCTATAAAATAGTTTTTCTGGTAGCTGTTTGATGTGAAGTTATGAACACTATTTTTCCCTGTGACCATTTGTTCATTGTTTTGTGTCTTGCAGCAGAAGACATTTTAGCAATCCAAAATATTAGTTTTGAAGGATCAATGTAATTCACACTACTTTTCCACACAGATATTTCACTGTGCATCAGAACAGTCATGGCACTCCAGTGGTTCATCATATTTTCTAGACATGGCATAGAATAGGAGAAAGCTAATGCTTTGTTTCCTTTGTTACTGACAGGTTTAATTGGGTCATCACCAGTTACTGAACAGAGAGATCCATTGAAGGAACGTGTTAAAGAGCATCGTGTGCGGCGATTTCACTCATCAGGAGATGCAGCCCGAAGACCGATTAGCTGCAAGCTGAACAATCGTGATACATCTATCACACAGTTTGCTGTGATAGATGATGACAATGTTTCGGCCCTGCAGCAGGTGACACGTGGAGGTGGAGGCAAGTCTGTCAGTTGCAGTGGTTTTCTAAATGTGAAAGGGCATTATTTTTAAACTTACTGGTAACTAAACACAAATAAGTACAAAATTAGTAAAGAGAAAGCTACAGAAACACTGCTGCTTAGATGTATCTTTGAATTTCTTATGCTGCTTTTACACATACTGTATCTACCTGAATATAAGACAAGAATTTTTCTTACTTTATTATCTGATAAACTGGGGGTCCCTCAATAATCATGCACAAAATTAAACGTGTTCTGTATAGGTACTGAAGAATCTGAAGTGGGGTCATCCTATGTGCAAGTTTATCTTATACATAGCATATCTTTAACCTTGAGTGTGAGCATAGGGAGAATCAAACTCAGTAATGCAAGGTTAGTCAATGAAGTGTTGCATCATTCTTGCTATGTACATATACCTCAGTAGGAGGCTTGTGATTTTGTATCTTATAGAGAGAGGTTGTTGTGTTTGATATTTTTATTCTGTTGAACACAGAAGGTATATTTGTATTACTGTTTCAAAGTATGCATCATGGAAGAAATGTTGCTGGAAGTGTTGTAAAATGTACCCCATGTCAGTTGTGCCATGTGCAACAACAGTAAATGCAAAAGCACATGTATTTTGAGTAACAGGTTGAGTGCAGAACAAAAGGGAATGGAAAATTATTATGTTTTAATTCAAGAGAAATTGGACAATACTGGTTTCTGAATTGAAGTGAGCCACAAAAAACCTTTGTTCTGATTGGATGTTGAGCGTTGGTTCTCAGCAGCTTTGTTGTGCTGGACATCAGAAATATTTAAAACCAAACATATAAAAATAGAGCTTTACAACAGCTCTTTCCTTTCGACTGGACAGCAAGAAGCATGTAGGTTCAAGAATTGGCATCTACATTTTTTTTTAATGCAGAACTCATGTTTTTCTTTGATGAGACTTTTATATTAAGTATGAATGTAAAGAGCCAGAATAACTGACACTAGTGTTCTAAAAATCACTGAGCAAGTTGGGGCATGACCTAGAAATTGGAGTTTGCTGCGCTGTTACGGCTTACATCCTCATGTGACCTGTATTTTTCAGAGAAACAATAAATTTGTACCATGATGTTTGGTTAATTATAGCACTACTCTTGATGAATTTAAAGAAGAAGAAACAAAATGCATGGTCACTTCAGGCATGATGGTTCCATGCCTCACACAGTAAAACTGTCAATGGCTGCCTAAAAATGGATGGCAACGCATGGATTGTGGCATCCTGATTTACCAGATCTGAATCTGTGTGATTATTTATTGTGGAGCACATTGAAAGATAAAATTTATGTGAACAGTCCACATTCTTTGAAAAATTGAAGGATGATATCAAAAGAGAGATTGCCAATATTTGAAGACAAGAACTCTTGTTATGTGTTAAGAAGTGTGTTTAACAGGTGCAAGGCCTTTTTAGAAGCTGCAGGTGAACACTTTGAGTCACTTATATGAAATAAGGTAAGTTGAACAGTAGCAGAGGTACGAACTGTCAATTCTGGCACAGACTGGCTTCAGATGCCTGAAACCTTCCATGACAGCTGCTGTGCTATGACAGGAGATTAAAGGTATGCTATGTATTTGTGGTAAATGTGGTAACTGTTATGACTTTGAAATATTGTTATACCAACTTAACACATTTCTGTTACTTGTGGTGCCATTTGTAACATCCTGCTATGCTTGTCCCAGTTAGTAACAATATATATGTGTGTGTGTGTGTGTGTGTGTGTGGGAGGGGGGGAGGGGGCAAAGGGGCTTTCTATAATGGGCTTTGAATTCCACAAACACTTGGTAATGCTGGCATACTTGGTCAAAGTGCCTAGGACTATGTTTCGGAAATAAATACTTTATTACCTATTGCCTTGAAAGAGAATTTGTTGTTAAAGTTCCAGCTCATTGTAATAACAAAAATAATATGTTAGGAATTCTGAACTTTAAATGTGTTTTAGGACCAAGATGAATCTCAGCTGCACAAAATCCACTGTAAATTTTTTAATCCCTAGTCAACCTTAAAACACACAATTATTAGTTCCTAGTATTTACCTGTTTATGTTTACTACTAGGCATTGATTTATGAAGCATTGAAATGAGAATTTCTCTGTTTTTATAACAAATCTGAGTCAACTGTGTAAATCATATTAGTGTAATAGAACCTAATGATTGTGATACATGAATTTAGCAGGAAATGGGAGAGGTTAAGGCCCATTTCAAAGTACCGTTACAGTATTTACATGAGAAGTTTGAGGAGAACCATGAAAAACCTCAGGGTAGCTGGTTATCAGGCCAAGATATGAGCTTATGCACTCCCAGATATGTACAGGAGTCATAATAGTTATGCTGTGTGATGAAATGTATGCAGATCTGAAAAACAGTAAAATGGCAGTGCTGGTAAATTTTTATGTTGTTTTGTGCAGGTTTGACGCTGGCATCACAGTGGAAGTCACAGTTTGATGACTCTGAGGAGACTGATAATGAGTGGAAGGGTGAGAACCTGCAGAGTCCTGAGCACAGACACACCCTCACGTCACAGGTATGCCCCCTACCACTGGTAGTGGGGTTTGCCACATAGTGCCCCAATATTACAGCTTTTAGTAGAAACTGCTTACCTGAACACAGAGAGACTGGAATTTGTTAGCATCAGTATACAAAGACCAATGGTTTCCATTGTTTTGTGTCTGAATCGTTATGTTGGGCCCCACCAAGATGTCCTGACCAAGAGACACAACTTTTGGTCACTTGTTTAGCGTTAGAAAAGAAACTAAATTTTAGTGATGGTCATCTTCTACTCTGAAGACTGCATTGACCCTGATTTAAATCAAGAGCCTGAGGTATGGAACCACTGACATAGATGAATGTGCAAAGCTAAGGTTTACAAATTTGAAGCAGTTGAAATGAGTTTAAAAAAATAATATGTAAATGTTTTGCTCCTTCCAAAATATTGAAATTTGTCATGTTACCGACATAATTTGTTTTACTTGTTCCTGTTGCTGCACACTTCATGTGTACAGATGATGTGTAATGAGAACACGATACAAGCATACATGGTAGACATACTATTGATACTGCATAAATCCCAGACACAGTTATCTGCCCTGATTTTGTAGGCCATATATGTGTGTCTTTTATGTAGCATTAACATAAGTAACTGGATCCATATCCATGTAATAACAATAATGTGTGGTTCAAAAAACACAAAGTTTGGATCCATATCATTGTATAAACTGCAGTTGGGAAAATATGTTCCATAAAATATTATTGTGCTAGCAGCCATGCCAGCTGGTTGAATGGTGAGTAAAGCAATGTTTCAAGGACCATCTGTGTCCTCGTCTTCAGGAAACTTAACTGTCCTCGTCCTTAGGGAACGTAACTGTCCTCATCCTCAGGGAACTTAACTGCCCTCGTCCTCGGGGAACTTAACTGTCCTCACCCTCGGGGAACTTAACTGTCCTCGTCCTCGGGGAACTTAGCTGTCCTTGTCCTCAAAGAACTTAATTGTCCTCGTCCTCAGGAAACTTACTGATAGTCAGTTCCCTGATGACAAGGATGGAGATGTTCCTTGAAACATTGGTTTACGCACTATTCAAACACCCAACATGGCCGCAAGCCTGAGAACATTTTGCTAAAATTGTGTTGTTCATGACAGTTGCAAGATATTTAATTTGAAGAATGTTGTTTGTACTTAGGATTGCTCAGGTTTTGGACTGTATCTGTCATGTAATATTCCTAACAGAGCACAGAACTTCAGAAATTTCATCTGTTTCCTTTCTTAAATGTGAAGGTGGGGAGGTACCAGTTCCCAGAACATGCTCTGTTCAGAAAACTAGGTAAAGTAACATGTATGGACACTAAGTCATTGTAAGTGTAATATCATCAGAACCCTTTAGAACTGGGTATTGTTTTTCATGGGGGCTGTTTTCTGTGGCCAAAATTATTTTGTTTTTTGCATCTTTCTGTGGTTTTGAAAGAATGCTAAATACAGTAAGATATTATTGAAACTAATTTTACCATTAAGTTACAAATGAAAGTTTCACTACTGAAGGTGAAGAATAAGCTTTAACATGAAGAATGGTGAATTTGTAATTATATTTGGCTTTTCTGTGTACTTTAGAATTTAAATGCTTTGTGGAAGAGTTTTCTGGATTGATGTCACGTATAGTATAAATGCTTTAACACTTCCATGTAGGCTGCGCAGACAGAACCAAGAAAGTATGGAATGTGTGAAGAAACATCATTCTGTTTAAACCCTACTTGCTGATGGCTGCTAAATTTCTGTTCTAGGCTGCTTTCTCAGTGGAACCCATCCATGCTGGTGGCACTGTGACAGTCCCTGAGTCTTCTGCTATTGATAGAGTAGCGTCAGTGCAGCATCCAACATCTAATACAGTCTTTCCAAATATTACCATAGCTGCAGTTGCTGCTACAACAGTAACAACAGTAACAACAGCTACAACATGTAATGTCCCTGCAGGTCATGTTCCACCTGAGTTGTCTCGAATCAGTGAGGACTCACACCAGGAGAAACCCAGCCATCAGTATTCACCTCAGGTATAATCAGCATGAGAAATTATAATCAAGAACAGTGCCATTGTTACTTCTCAACATTCTTGACTATTTACCATAAAAAATTGCAATTTGTATTACTTGAAGTATAAAATGAACTTCAAACCTTTTGAACGCTTTTGTTTTTTGTAGATTTAGTACTATATGATAATACAGCATATATTGCAGTAAAGTAGTTAGCAGTCTATTTTTGGGATGTAGGAGGTTCCTGCAAGTAGTGCTGGAATAATACTGTAAATTAGTTCTTCACAGTGATTTGCTGCCATGTCCCTTCAGATTAATTGTTTACTAATTATCCTGTCATGTGGAACTACATAACCTGAGCAGTTTAAAGCTTCGTTAACACTTTAGACCCAGTCAGTATTTAATTGTCCCATGATTGTTTGCTAGTTGCTAGAGAGTTAGTTTAGTGACAGGCATATTTAAATGTCACCGTACAAGTATTTTGAGGCCATTTACATGTATATGTAGCATATACATGTACATAGGATCTTACTTACATGTTATCAAAAGTATGTACTGTGAGTGCCAATCCTCATACCTGCATGGTCTAAGGCGTGGGTCTACGGCTGCTCGCTTGCTGGGTTTGTGGGTTCAAATCCCATAGCAGGCATGGATGTCTGTCTGTTGTGAGTGTTGGGTGTTGTCTGAACTGCATAATGGGAGGGTGGGGGTGCAAAGGTGAAACAATAGTGATACTGTTATCACTGTTCCATATGTGGTGTGGCATTAAAGAAGAAGGAAACTTGGGGAGGGCAGTAGTTGTATGACCAGTACAGAAGAACTTTTACGGTGTGGGTGACATTAGGAGTGCGTGAATTCAAAGGAAAAGTCACTATATAGATATGAAATTAATGTTAAGATAGTTTCCACAGTATTGTTGCTGTAACTCTTGACACACACATGTATGCATGCACACATGCATACACACAAACAACAATCATAACATCATACCATGACATACACACACTACATGTCTATGCACATGATAAGCAGGGACTTCAGAACTTCAGTAATGTGACCTAGTTTCTACTATAGTGTGCCTCAAAATACTGGTCACAGTAACTTGCCTTGGTGTGAAAAACTTTAAAACACTCTTTTAAACAAATTCCTGTGTTCTGTATGTGATATTATGTGGTAGTTAGTTCCCTTTGCATTTCTTACCTCTGTGGCATGCCTTTTTCTCTTAATTCTGTTGTTGAAATTATATGGCATAGTGTCCTATGCCATCCTGTCTGCTTGCAATTCTTGATGCTGGTTGCTCTGTCCTTTCTTTTCTCACCTCATTTCTTAGTCACATTTGTGAAAAACAAATTCATCTTCACCTTCAGCTATGGTATCTTCCAATGTGAATATGGGAATTCACTTGACGAGGTTGAGATGGTGAAAAAATGATTTCTCCAACAACTTTGCAAATTTTCTTATGAATTGATATAATGACAGCATGTGATCTGGTTTATCAGCATCAGTTTCATATTCATTCTGGTCCATCAGTGAATGCAGTTTTCCCTTTTCAAGGGTTTCTCTTGAAATGAATGCTTCACTGTCACATGCAGTATGTAGCACATGAATGTCACACAATCTGGCAATATTATGGCCAGGAGTTTGTGTGTCAGTACCAAGATTGAAGCTAAAACTAAAAAACAAACTCCATGGCCTTAGTCCGCACGCGAACTATACTGACAGAGCGGCCGCCGCCGGTTGGCGAAGTTAGTCCCAACTTTTGCGGATAGAGGGGTGTCACGTGGTCAGCGCAACGGGTTCCCACAGCCGTTAATCTCTGTTTTCTAGACCTAGAGCCGCTACTTTTTTCATTCAAGTAGCTCCCCAATTGACCTCACGAGGCTCACGAGGCTGAATGGACCCCGTTCCAGACCCACTACTACTCAGAAAATCTGGTAGCGCCGGGAATCGAACCTGGTATCTCTGTATCTGTAGCCAGAGACTCTGACCACTAGACCACAGAGGCGGTCAGATTGAAGCTAAAAACAAAGTTAAATTGTCCCTGTATATATCATGAAGGCATAAAGGGGAGTTGTAGTATAGCTCTACTCCATATCATCTGTGGTATATGGAGCTGATTGGTCCACCTTCACACCCTGGCTGCTGTACCTCACAGAAAGTGTCCCTTGTACTCATTGTGTAGGCCCCAGAACCAGTCTGGCTGCCACAAATCAAACCACACTTCCTTGGTCATTCAGCACTTAACGTAGTTGCTGTACCAACTGTGCTATTAGCCATTGTCATGTGCAGCTCAGCACCTAAATGCCACATACGTTTCACCACCTTATGTCCAGAGTTCCCACCCATATCTAGATCTTAGGGGAATACTGTTTTGACATTTCTTTCTCGTTTCATTACACTCCCAGCTGCTTTGGTGTTTGGTAGCTACAAATAATTCAAAAGTTCTTTTATTAATGGGGGGGGGGGGGGGCAGCCCCTTTTACCCCCTTCTTTCCATTACTTTTCAAAAAAATTTTTATTTAATAAAGACTACTATTTGA
>Ga0123354_10006114_pt1 | contig 17784 bp, 6 predicted proteins | sample TergutLab28metaG_2_FD_97872 | JGI IMG/M metagenome (GOLD analysis project Ga0123354, IMG submission 97872) | Labiotermes labralis P4 segment gut microbial communities from Petit-Saut dam, French Guiana - Lab288 P4 | ecosystem: Host-associated > Arthropoda: Insects > Digestive system > Gut ...
GAGAAAAACAAAACAAAGCGGTGTTGGTTTCGCGGGCTCCGTGGCTGGGGGGTGTTTTGTTTGTGTTGTGTTGTTTTTGTTTAGAGAGCGGGGGGGGGGGGGGGGGGGGGGGGGGGCTACAGAAAATCTCGAAACGCTTATAACAGTGTACAGAACTTAAACTCTATTTTGACGCGTTTTCGAATGTTTTAAACAATTCAGATAGATGGTAGGGGACCTTGAAGAAGATCCAAATATTGGGCAGTCGTGGACTGCTCTAAATGCGGAAACGGTTGCAGAAGTTCATCAACTGGTGGAGAGACACGATCGAGTTATCCTAGAACTGGTGGATGATCAATGCACAATAACTAGGAGACGATTTGTCAGATTCATCATAAAACCTTGATAAAAAGGAAGCGGTATGCGCAGCGCGCTCTGGACAGTCTCGCGGATGAACGTCTTCTGCCATGACAGCCAAGCGCTTCCTGACGATTCGCGGCGTCTTGATTTGCCACCACCCGCCTTCTTAGCCTGATAATGCAGCAAGAGCAACGTAACCGCCATACGAAATGCAGTTCGTATGCACGCCTCAGTGACTGCAACTTTTAGCGAGGTCAAAAATTGTGTTTCAGTCCGGCAGATACATCTGAAACAAAGCTACGTCTACGAGTATTGTTATTTCAGATGTATTCGTCCTTACAGCATCAATACTGAAACTTTGCTCTTTGACCACTTATATATTGACTTAAAAAGAGCTCAAGATGTTCGCGATGACGTCAGGAATATATCCACCATAAATACCGTTATGTGTTTACATATCTGCTACCCTGGTGTATTGCAGTCATCTTTTCTGTATTTTTCGAATGCAAATATTTTATGAATATTTGAGATATGATTTACTCACAGCGGTGTTACTGAAGATTCAAGTCGTCTGTATCGTTAGGCCATATCGACTGGTAAACAGTCATCGGCCCTGTGAGACATCAACAGCTGTTTACCGAGCGACAGGCGTAACATCCAATAAGAATTGAATCTTCAGTACTTTAGTTATTAAGGCTTACTTTAACTCACAATATTTACCAAAGAATATTAGGACGTATTGAAATTGTGCAAGAAAATTTTACATGTCAGGTTATTCGGAAATTGCTAGTCATTTTGTTTCTACTTTGTATACGTTAATAAAAAAATGCAGTATGTAAAATTCTCGTTGCAACATACTGTGAACCAGTCAAGCGGAATATCAGAGCCAGTTAAATTTATTTCAGGTTTAGAATTGTACTTCGTATACATCAGACTAATGACAGCAGATTTTAAAGGCGTGGTTTGATTAGGCCCACATATTGACGATGTACAAACTGACTTCCTTTAAATGGTAACATTTCCGTAATATTTATTGATAGCGTGTAATAGTAGAATGCATTCCATCTTTACTTTAGTCACACTGACCATGCTTGTGCAGCATATGCATTTAAGCTTTGCCAATCCGCTCACTTTGGGTTTTCTGTTATACTCTACAGGTTTCACTCAATATTTATCGAATACTGCACTGAATATGGCTCAATAGATCAGAAATACTCTTATCTAATAGTATAAAAAATATGTTTTGAGTGCTAATACAATCTGATTTTTTTTGTAAAATTCACTGACAAAGTGACTGGCCACTTAACTCCTTACAAATTAAATATACACTCGAAGATATCCAAAATGCATAGAGAATACTGATAGAAAAATATGAAGGGATTACCCCATTTGGAAGACCTGCGGGTATATGAGGAATTCTTAAAGAAAGAGGGAAAGCGAGTGTGGACTGGTTTCACCTGGCTGAACGGACCGGCTGGAAGACTCCCAGGTTCCAAAGAAGGAAATTGTCTCAAGGAGGTATGCATAAGAAACTACGCTGTAGCTACCTGATACCCATTTAGCTAATAGACTTGCTCATTGACAGAACGGTTACGGTTTAGAAGGTCAGCATTTGATGAGTTACCAAGCTTATGTTATGCTATTGTCTCTCTCTCACCGTCATCAGAAAGCTAGCTACGCCATCCTCCGTCAACGTGTCTGGCCAAGTTTAGGCACTGTACACCAACTACATTTCGATACAGATCAGCTGCCATGAATGTCTGTTAGCAGCTTCACCGGTATACATTTGGAAGAACACAATATGACATCTCTCACTCAGTGTTTGCTTTAAAATATCGCAGTTGTTCTTAATAACCGAGATAATTTCCCAAATCCGAGAGCTAAATAAATGCCTCGTGAGGTCCTCTCATCATGGACTTCCTATTCTTGGAAAATGAATTAACGAAATGCTGAAATTTTGTTTGTGCTCTATAAGATTCCAAGATTTGTGGTGGCAATGATTCATACTGTGATCTACCATAATGCACAGTGTTAAGCAGACCACTGTGTATAATGCTTCGTTTGTCGATAAGCCTGAGGACGTGACTGTATTCACCACATTCTTAATTAAATTTTTCTTCTCAGTGCGCCATAAAAATCTGGTTTGAACATAGTACAATGTGGTAAAAGAGTAAAGAATGATCTGAACACTATGACATGTAAAATACATTTTTTCCTTAAATCTCATATTCTCGGGATAATCAAAGAAATGTGAATCAACACTTCAGAATATGCACACTGTGAGAACATTTCCGAATTTATTGATACTATGACTAAGTAATTATAAGGCATCTGACCGGGATGGATGTCGAGTCCGTACGAAGTGTGTAAATTAGTGAAGCTTAGAAGAAAACATTATTTTCTTATAAAATGCTATTACTTGATATTAAAATAAACCAGAAAATAGACATTCTTTACGGGAAACAGCATAAGAGAAAGGGATCTGGTGTCTGGCAACTCCTGCAAAAGTACTGGAAGACATTTCGATATATGGCTAACTTTATATTATCAGTTGCAGCACTTCGCGTTACGGACAATATTAATTGTGAATGTGGCGAATAAATAGCGGCGGATAATCTAAAAGGAGTGAAGTGCACATTGTAGGAAGGGCGGGCGTTACGAGTAACAACGGTTGAGCTTAGAAATGCAGCATATTACGAAACTGTACACCGGGACGGATTCTCTGGTATGATATACGTTAAGCAATGGTAGACTACTAACTGGTGAGATGAGAAATGTATAGAGGTACAAAATTCTTGTCCGCAAACCTGAAGGAAAGACACTGTTGTGAACACCAAGATGTAGTAGACAGATGAATATACACAATTTTACGATTCTTGAAACCTTGCTGTTTGCTGTCAAACTTTTTCGGCAAGCGCCGGCCCAGTCCGGTAAACACTCGCCAATTTTGAGAGGATGTTGAATATTTTCTTAAGCATGTTCATAAAATTTAACGTCGTTTTTAAAAAACGAATCGCATGCACTGCCTTTGAACAGAAAATATGAGGTGCTGTTATTCACACCACAGTACATGTTTCTGCAGATTATAATGTTTTAAACCACTAATTTTTTTAATGGGGGCACTTTATGGGGTTTTCAGTACACTATCAACTGTAACGGACATTAGAGTTTAATGGACACACACACACACTCTCTCTCTCTTTATTCATTTTTTAAATTCAGAGAATAACCTACATGAATTTTCCGAACCCAGCTCTGCTTCCGAAGTATGTGTATTTGAAGAAGACCTGAGGAAATGGACAATGTACAGTGTAATGTTCTTAAAATGGTTTATCGCAGGTAGATAGGCTGAGGGCTGGTTTTGTTTGACATGTGATGGGCTACAAAGTGGGTCTGTTCTGAACACAGGAGAGAATACCTGGATTTCATAAAATGACGTATATTTTCTTGATTAGCCGAAAGATTGTCTCTCAAGAAGGATATGTTCCATGGAGCTGAGACCTGAGGTAAATAATCTGGATATTAACAAAGGTAAATCATTACTTTTGTGCTGCACTGTAATTTGGGTCGTGACCAAAGGTGGTCCTCTTTATGACGCTTCATGCAGGCCCGACCCCTCTTATCAGCAACTGCTTGCTATGTTTGCTCTTCTCGTTGCCACGGTTACTCTGTGATAACTACCTCGAAAAAAGACTTAATAGCCGTCACTAGGTACCTAAGGTCCAATACGAATAGTACGTAACTTGGAAATTAGACCTTACTGGTTCACGTTGGTGTTCATATAACCTCCCGCTATATTGCTATGAGACTAATACGTCACGTAGGGATAGGCTGCTTTTAATGTTACGTAAGCTGCTTTTTTCATTATATCGTGTGATGTTTTAAGCGTTAACAGAGGCGTTAGAAACGCGATAATAGATATGAAAACGGACCTTATGAATATATGTTGTATAGTGCAAACTCCGTTTATAATTTTGATTACCTTCCCGAAGTAAATTAAGTTTGGATGAAAGTAAGATGGCTGCCGCGTCTGGGTGTGTTGAACGGCAGTGAATCATTCCTGAGGACAAATATGCTTCAATTCCGAAGTCGTAGTTTCCCGATGCAGAAGAAGGCCGACCCGCTCCACATATAGTGCCTCCACACACCGTTCAATTCTCCAGCACTAACTGCAAGACGTTGCGCCAAGTTACACGCGTCTTCTACCACCGATCGCAAGCAAAAACCCGTAAGTTGTTTTACTGTTTCTTCTCTTAACGAAACTGTGAGCGTGTGTACGTTCATTTTACGAGAAGTGTTCTGTATATTCTAAAGGCGTAAAGTTGTGTAATAAATAGCTTTTGTTATGACAGAAAATAGATAATGTGTATCACAGCCTTATCACCGTATTCTAAACAACACTGCAGATTGCACACAAGATGAAGATAAAGCTCCCAGAAATATTTCTGTCATGGCAGCTCACTAACCAAATATTCTAATGGAGAGTTCATGATTTTATATCTCTGCAAACAGACCCCTAATGTTCAGTTGCTACAGACACAGCTTACTGTAGAAGAAGCTAGTAGGCGCAACAGATATTAGCGTGCACACAGTGGCATTTTTCGTCGTATTAAATGAAATACTTTCCTCTAAATTGCGGATACATGATGCCCGCTTCATAAAAAAAATTACAGAACATATTTTCCTAGTATAATATACTATGCATCAATACGCATAAGTTATTTTCTAAATAACTTTTTTTTTTAAATTTAGCAGTGTTCGAGATGAGCTGTGTGTGCAACATGAGCTATAACGGATCGTACGAAAACAAAATTCGCCCAACAAATTGAAGGCTCCACATCTTATACTAAGATTATGACTACATTCCCTTAACAACGTTACAGTAGAAGCATACAGACGGATGGACACTTTACATGATCTCTGAGTAGCTACACTGAGTACCTTCATGTTCATTATAACTTCCAAGGCCAAGAATTTCGGTCGCATGTTGACCCTCACTCGTAAAAATATAAATCCCTATAACCATACTCGATAACATTTTTTTAAACATTAGAAAAAGAAGAGAAAGTATTTGCCTTCGAATTTTCATTATGCCAAAGATTTATCCAAAATTTAAAATATCTAAAACTGCGCAAGAGCAGTTCCTTAGGTACCAAGCTCAATATACTGCCAAAATAATAACAATTTATAATATGTTAACTAGGATGTATTTAATTTGATTTAAAAACTTTAATCTTATTTGCTTTTATTTAGAAATGACTTTAGAATAAATTTTAGACTTGTATTAGTTCTAATAAAATATTAAGTTTTTAATTGAAGTGTTTTAATGAGACAAATGACTCGTAAAAAATTGTATTTATTAGCATTTCTTTATTTTCGGCCAATTCCATTTTAATTCAATGCCGACTTTCTATATAAAAGTTTAAAATACCAGTACAGAAAGTAGAGTTTTAAATATATAGGTCACGTTATCAAAGTGACAAACAAATCTTAGTAGCACCGTCATTACCGATGACGGGATTTTTTTTTTTGGCGCTGCGACCCAACGCGGGCTGTGGCCTCCTCATTCATGAGTTTTCTAGATCACACTCAACGACGCACCACATTCAGTAGAACTTCTCTGGACCAGTGATCAGCTCGTCGCAGAGACCTATGCCTGACAATACACAACACTCACAGGAGAAAGACGTCAATTCCTCCGGCGGGATTCGAACCCATAATCTCAGCAGGCGAGCGGCCACTGGGACCGGCACGGGAAATATTAGGATAACTGAATAATTTAAACTTAAAGACTAAGCGTTCTTAGTAACTGTGTTGCTGATATATCCGTAACTTGTAACAGGAGTTATGGAGGTATCTTACTGAGACGTCTGATGTAACATTAACAAATCGAATTGTGCTCTTTTTATTGAAATATGTTTTAAAACATATCTTCTACATTTGACGCCTAAGAACTAATTCTCTGGTTGCAACTACGAATTTAACAATCCTATTAATTAACCAACTTGATGAACAAAATCTTGTTTTATAATAAGTTTATCAAACGCCTCTACATGTTTCGAGCACTATGTACTGGGACGAACGGTCAGAAAAACGTCAAAATTTACGAATTCAACAGTTTATTATCCCGGTCAATATTTTATATATCGTAATATTTTATATATATCTATACATACAATATTTTATATATCGTAATTACTCCTACTTGTTTCAGTGCATCTACATCATCTTCAGGGAATCTTATCCTTCTACTTTGTTAAAGTTACGTTGTATTTTATCAAAACAACTATCACGCGAACATTTTAATCTAACAACTGTACTGAGTTTGTAAACTTAATGATTTCTGTAACTTTAGCAAAGTAGAATGATAAGACTCCCTGAAGATGATGCAGATGCATGGAAACATACAGTGTTACTTACGATATATAAAATATTGTTAATATATGTATATACATACATATATATATAAAATATCAGTTTAATATTTTATGAGTGACATGCAAGTCTTGTTGCGAGCAATATTTCAATCTTCGCGTTTATAATTATTATCAAATTAAGAACTATGAAAAGAAATATAGAAGCAGAACTCCTTACATCATAATGACAATAATGACCCTTAATAGACAACCTTTCGGTAGTAAATTGTATAAATGTATTAAATTAAATTTGTATTTCCACAAAACTGAGGAAATCCGAACTCATGAAGTTACAGCGATTTGTCAGATCCGTGTTGTTTCGTTGCCAGGGAAAATCTCATTAATAAACTAATAGTATATGCAATGTTAAAAATTGTGCCGAAACTGGATTTAACAGCTTTACTTCACTTTACTCTACAACTTTGTTTTTGTTGTTGGTTGTTGTTGTTAATACGATCTTCCAAACTATTCCTCCTTTCTCTTCCGTGACAAAATAATTCCGAAATAATCCTTATTAATATTTGCAACTTATATAACATCAAATCCTTCAAGTTATGTGGATCCGAATGTTGGACGTCAACGAAAGGTAAATGAGGAAGACAAAAATACATTTTCTTAGAGCGGTCGCAGGATACAGAATTACGGATCAAATATTTATTTGTAGAAGAACTGAGAAAAACAGATAGCAACGCAACATAAAAATTGTAAATATTAGAGACATAACATTTGAAAATAATGCCTAAACATATGATATGAAGCTAAACGTCTATTAAGGGTCGAAATTTGGAAGACAAAATCCTTCCCCTTTCATTAGGACTCAAAAATAATTTTAATTCCGGGAGCGAAGAAGGCCTTGACCTTGTGGCTAGAATATTGTTGTTCGTAGTAGCAACAATACCACTGCTCGTTCACAGCTTCCTTTTTACCACTACATAGGTTAATACACTTATTTGTTGCAGATTCGCTACGGCTACTAATTTAACAAAGGAATGCTATAATAGTGTTCTGCAAAATGCTATGCACTCGTGCACGTAGTACTGAAGTCAGAACACTGTACTTCAGCGTGGGTAAACAAAGTCAGTATAAAGTCCTGTCCGTCTCAAGCATAAGCTTGTTCAAATATTACAAGGAGCAGGAGAACTGTTGTGCAACCTACAATCAGTGTGGTGCCATCAGAAAACAAGGAAATTTCCAGGGTATCTGGCACCCAACAATTTACTGTGGAATTTCTCTTTAGTTTTAACTTCAACATGTCAGAAAATGTAAAGAAAGTTAGAAACACGGAATAATCGTACTTATTAGAAGGTAGTATATAGAATTCAACGTACAAAATAGTAATACGGGGAGTAAGTTCAAATCTGACGCTTTTTGAGGGCGACCGAATTAAACGGGTTTTAGTTTCGTTTAACAGGACAGTGTAAAAAATACAAAAATAGTGTGTGCTCCAGCAATGACGACTTTCTGATAAAGGTAATGTGCCGGACAGCTCATAAAAGTAAGACTGGCGTGGATTTTGCACAAAATATTTGGCTGACCTTGAGTAGAGATCACTACTTCTAGTTACACGTAATTCGTTCTTGTTGGTTTAATCTTAATTTTCACGTGAAATATGAACTTTAACGACGTATTGCAACATTAATTCAGATATAGTTTCATAAAGTTTCCAGCAGACGACCTGGCCTAATTCGGCCGAAAATCGCCACTGTTTCTTGTGATTCTATAAAGGCATCTAAGCTACGCTACACTTTACCCCATGTTCCGAATGAGATTTTGTGTGAAGATAGAACAGCGTGTTGTTTGTGTCGTGCTGTCTTAAGACGACACACAGTTCTGAGTGGCCTCTGCTTAGCCTACGTATTATTTGATGATTTGTGACAAGTTAGGTGTAATTACCTAGTAAGGAGGCAATTTTTTCCGCCGTTATCTGAGATCGAGTCTTGAAGGAGCTTTCTTGTCTCACAGCCACCGCATGAAAACACAGAATATTTTACGTATATCAGAACTGCAGGGTATAGTACATTCGTCTAAACTAAAATTCGATTTGTCACTCGTTGCCTTCAGCTGCTAATACTTGTTTCGCCAATCAGCGCGAGGTGATTTTGTAATCCGTAAACACATCTTCAGCACCACAAAAAAACACTAAGCCAGTCACTTGTTTCACAACACCAATATTACTTTGCGACGTCTCGTAAAGGAGGCAGTAACCATGTACCAGCAAGCTAAGCTGGAAGCGATACACTGATCTAATATATGAAACATGGTACCGCATATCTTGTTGAACAAGAGCTGTAAAACAGAGATATTGTCGTCGGCAGATCTGTAGCAAAAGCTAGCACCTTATCTTTGTCCATATGCTGCTGCTGCCACAATCTTCGGGGCTTCTATCTCTCCAACACACACACATGCACATTGTAACTGGAACTGATTGTCTCCGAGGGTAACATATCGTTGTATTGTACCCCGTATACAAACTAAGTGTTTGTTGGAGTGGGGAGATGGTTAAATCACACTTGGTTTCATAATGACACTATTTCGGAAATGATAATAATATTTATCCGAGTTTTAACATTTCAGCTCGACAGAAGATTACGTAGGTTATCAGCATCTTATGCCATACGATTATCTGCTCTAAATGACAGAAAATACGTAACTTCCATGTACAGCAATGCTCAGTCATGTACTTTGTTTGAAAAGTCTGTGTAAGCATTTCATTTTCAATGCATAGGCTTGTGCAGATTCTAATAAAAGCGAGTTACGCCGAGGGTTGGAATAGGAAGGATGTGTACACCTACGTCCGGTAATCGACTGCGTCATAGATTGTGCACAACAACGTTGCTCAATTGCATGGCGGACTGTCTGACGGACTGACTGACCGACCGAGTGACTGTAAAATTTAGGCTGTATCTTGAGAATTTATTGTTACACATCTTGTCAACATTTTTGCTCCTTTTGCTAGTCTTGAAGTTTCAAGACACATCCACAAACATCATATAGGGCATTCCATCCAAAGCACTTCATTCATCTCAAGCTAAGATACATTTTAATATTATAGTCGCACCTATGCTTAGATTTGCGAGTTAGCCTCTTTCATTCGGGTCTCCCACTGAAAATTACAAATAAATTCAAAATTTCTCTGGCACCTGCTGCATATTGCACGCTAATCGCCATCGATAAGGTAACAACCCTGATACGGTTGGATGAAGAGTACAGATTATGAATCTCTTCATTATCTATTATCTTCACCCTCCTGTTACTTCACGCGTGGGACCAACATTTCCCCTGGCACTAATTTACCAATCACCACCCTCTGCTCCAGTGGACTGCGCGACAAGGCGTCACAGCCATACACGACAATGAACAAAATTAATATTCGTAGGCAGGAGGGACACAGAACCATTCAACTTTCTGTACTGACGGTCAGGTAACAAGAGTTTCCTGATTTTAATGTGTTCTTAGGCTCATCACGAACACAACTTTGACACAAATATAAATTTTCCAGGTAAGAAAGTTTTTAAAATTTATCTTTAGATCGTTATACGTGATTCGTAGACAGATTGCAAAGAAATTCCATATTTAATGCTGTTTGGTACACTGGAGGTCCTGGTTTCACATCTTGGACGACAGACCGCATTATCATATCTTAAGTTTTTAATGCTTTCCTTCAGCCCATCGCGGAAAATAAAGGAAAATATAAATTAGGCCATTACTTTATTTTCCACGTTTTTTTCAATTAATTATTCACATGTCATTTCACTGTTGGGCACTATTTACTCTGAGCTATTATAACTTCCTTAAGTAAATCAAAGACATAAACAGTTGCACTGAGGCATTTATAATGATTGATAACGTGACCTGGATTCTGGTGACGAGGCACGAACTAGGCGTATACTTCTGTTCTTTTTCCTGACTCTATGCCCAAACTAACAACCTAATGACTTTCAATAACTTTTTTTGTGTTCTCATTAATATTACTCATATTCTCATCATCGTGAACTAATACTTTCCGAGAAATGAGCCTCTTACACCAAAAATGACCTAATGCGAGACCAAAGGCTAGATGAAAGGACGATTTAGAGATTGACGTCAATCGGAGCCACGAAGTGCAGAGCAGGGATCGATGGAGGAGGGCAGCTGAGGAGGCGCATATCCTTCTTGGATAGTGGAGCTACAGTAGTAGTAGAAGAAGAAGAAGAAGAAGAAGAAGAAGAAGAAGAAGACGAAGAAGACGAAGAAGAAGAAGAAGAAGAAGAAGAAGAAGAAGAAGAAGAAGAAGAAGAAGAAGTAGTAGTAGTTTGCAGTAAATTTCGTACAGGTGAATTAGCCATACAAAATAATGTCAGAAGCGAACAAGTAAAATTTGAAATAAACACTTTAAAACTTAACACCTGGTCTACATTCTAATTATATCATTTTGTTGAGAAACAGAATTGTTAACCACTTTATGATAGTTTCGGTCGTACGTAAACTGTTTATTACATACTACTAGATGAAGAGTCACAATTGAAAAGCGAACAACATTCGGCTAACCAAGAAATTCTTTGCTTTGTATAGCATTTATATGTTCATAACTCTGTTTGCGCTGAACCCTATCCTAACTCAGTTTCAGCCATTCCACTCTTTCAGACCATACATGTATTCCTTTGTCTTTGATGAGACTGTCGTATCACGAATCATATTCTTTTATTGCGTCCCACCATCTAATTATTCTTTGTTTGATTATCCCAATGACAAGCTTAGGCCCGTAAAATGTAGACTCACTAACAATGAACCTCTTTGTTATGCAATTTTTACATTCTAGTGTTGTTTCCTTTCTGTTATGTCCACATAAGGAAATCGTTGTTTATAAAATATAACATGCACGTAACTGACCGAACACCGAGGGAAGGAAAGTTTAAATTATTTCAATATTCAGACTGCGTATTAATATCATTTTGGGGGAACGGGTACATTCCTAGGGCCCGTATAGGCGCTTTTGTTCATGTATGTAGATGGGGATAATAAAATGATCGATTTTCCGCCTAATGAGAATTACCGAATGTAAAGGAAATGAAACAGAAATCTCTACATCGTTAAATAAAAGGACGGCGAAGAAAGGACAAAGAAAGAATCTATGGCGAATATTAGGCAGCGTAAATGCAGCCTAAATAACTTCATAAAGGAGAGCTGTTTGCGTAAAGTTATGTCACTTTCTGTTTTGGACACCGGTGAATGTAATCACATTTACACATTCTCGGCTATGCAGTGTGTAAATGTTATTGCACACTTAATTTCTGTCTTCAAGACATGTGAAATAAAATTTTGCTGGAAGCGTATGGTTTGTAATTTCATTTCACAACGCATTCATCGATCGTTACACATATCTTGGTGTAGCGCTGAAGAATCGACTACAGAGAACAAGGCTAAATACAGCGATTGTCTGTCGCTTATTGAATGTGATAGAATTTTGATGTTTATCAAATGTTGCTAATGAAACTTCAAAGTATTTGCGTTCTATTCAATCAGACGCTTCTTATATAATCTCAGGGATAATTCAATTCATTTCAGTTCAATTCCTTTCAATTCTTGTTTACTAATGTGCCACGTCAACAACCAGTTAACCAATTACAGAAAGAGTACGATACAGGGATAAAATAATAATAATAATAATAATAATAATAATAATAACCGTAATCATTAAGGAATAGACCAAACTGTTTGCTTTGTTCCCATTTTGGAAGAAGAAAATCGGAAAAAACCCAAGTCTTGTAGGCCACAATGTAGAAGTAGGACAAACGTGTGTCACTTCCAGGGCGTGATGCAATGCAAACATAAACCGGGGGAAATAAATTGGTATAAGGTGTAATATATGTCAATATTTCTTACCACGTTTCACGGAAACCGCTGTAAATTTGTACGCCATATTGTTATTGGAACTCACATATCCGTCTTTATACTGAAGAATTCCTCTTCGCGGTCTATCAAGGATTATATTTTATCAGAATTTGTCACTGGCTACAATTGTCCTGTCTCGTTTGTAGCTTGCCGTCTCGGCTGGTTTGGTAGTGTTCAAGGTACATGTTCCGATTAAAGCATCTCAATATACTCGTACAACTCGAATCGTCACGGTATGTAACCACCCCTTTCTGGCAGATTATTCTTAAGGTCGCCAGAGGCAATTTTCTTGCATTCGTACAAAACTTCGGACATGTCGGGTATGGAGGATCGATGTAATCGGCGCTGGCACTTTGCATTGTCAATATAATCAAACTTGGGATTACAAATTTAACACCGAAAGAGTAGCTAGCGATTAGTTTTGCAGATGTACAACCTGCGGACCCCGATATTCCTGATTAAGAAGAATTAAGAATTCCCTTTCTAAGATCGTACGAACTCCATGATCCGTTTTTTGATACAAACAAATCTGCGTCACAAATTGGTGCACTACGGACTTCGTACAAGTGGCGTAAAAAAGGACCCCGCAGAATCCACGGCGCGGGCAGTCCGGTGTGTCAGGTGGCCCTCGAACGTACTGAATACTAAAATTTATTGTGGGTTTTATCGGATTGGAGTTCATTCTCCTGACAAAAGGCAATCTTCTGAAACTTCTTATGGTATCCAGGAATGACTTCAACCGGTTATCTAAGCTGTTGGTTTGTAAGCTATTACTTCATACAGTGTTATAGAGTTCCATACCTAATCAACATAAAATTAGTCAGTCAGTTTGGTTTTGTACTTGGTAACCACGTCATGCACATTTATTAGGGAAAAGCCCTGAAGTTATACCTATAATAATATTTGCTGCTCCTTGTCGAAAAAAGCGGTTTCGCAGAATCTAGAGGTTTTGACGTAAGGGTCTATATGGATTCAATCGGAACTCATGTGCATAAGCGATCGTACAAAGAACCAGGAATGTAGAGTGTTCACAGTTCACTTGAACAGTACATAAAATGTGAAGGTTTAGAAGAACTTCCTACGAAATTACGTCTGGCGAGCGATGGCAAACGATTAACCCGTTTTGGAATGCACAGTGCTTTGGAAAGGGAAGTCTCTCTGCACTGACAACAACGACGGCATTAGCAGGTGTGCCAGACCAGAAACTTTTACGCCGATTCGAAATGGTAAAGGTAAAGTTATCCCTGCCAGTTCCGGTGGCCATGCGGTCTAAAGGGTAGGTTTGCAGCCGCCTGATATCAGGAATCCCGCTAAGGGTATCGATGTTTGTCTCTGCTGGACGTCGTCCTCTGCGACGAGCTGCTCAATCCTTCAGAGGAGTCCTGCCGGCTGTGTGTGATCTAGCAACCTCAACAATAAGGTGACTTAGGCCAGAGTTGGGCTCTTGCACCACATAGAAAATAAAGTTGCCTCTTTCCACGCCATGAAGGCACATGGTGGGAGGATGGGTATTGTTCCACTCATTCTTTACGTCGGCGTTAGATTGAGGTGAGTGGTAAACATCGCGCCCCGGTCTCTCTACCCCTGGAAACAACGCCGGTACCCATAAAATAGGAGGCTGGGTGTGCCCCAGAAAATTTCTCTACGATTTAGAGAAGAGAAAATCTCTAGCCCCTATCCGGATTTGAATCCCGTTTCGTCCACCTTTTGGTAACTGAGAGTATTGAATTTTTCGGTTCTATCACTATAGTAATATTGATGATTAGCTGCATTTTGGTACGGCTCGCTTAGTGAAAATTACTTCATTGTTTGTTCCGTGATAGAAACAATTTTCAACAGCGAAGAGAGAGAGAAAGTACGGTAGCAGAAAAGAACACGAGAAAACATCAAATGAAAAATTTTGACGTTTTGTTGACCGCGCATCTCAGTATTTCACCAAATCAAATAAAAATTTTCGGATAATAACTTTTACTGTTATACATATATGAGCTGCTTTGATGGAATATTATTTCTCAAAAAAAAAGTGTACAGTTACAGCTTCTTCGAATCGTGCACGTTTCATTTGATTTTGGCATCTTCCTGAATGTAGACATTTTTATGAACAACCTGCCAGAAACATTTATACTGTGTAAACATTTCTGCAGTAGGAATAGTCCATCGCTTATCAATTTCGGTTGCCATTATAAGAAATACCTACGTAACTTATCTTAAATATTTGCACACGACTTAAAAGGGGAAGTCTCAGATCGACAGCCAATCAAAGAAATACTTCGTACTGTGTGATAGCCATATCTCCGCCCATCACAGTGATCAAGGTAAGAAAGGGGTTTTGACATCCTTGGGATGGAGTGAGGATCCGTCAGTTTGAAGAGTATGTCTTAATCAAACATGCCCCTCCTTTGGAATGTTGAAACAGCACACTGACTGTAAGCTGAAAGCAGAAAGACAGTCCAGCGTAAAGAGTCGTGCCGAACAGTCCACTTCACACCTGGCATACAGCGGTCAGTAGTCCGCTTATTTAAAAAGCACTCAGACCGGAATTCGGCTCTCGATTACAGGTAAAAACCAGATATCATGTTTAATTATTCTTACTACACCTATCGCCCGAAGCTAAGCTCTTATATATGTGTCTGAATCATGGTACGAATATTTAAATACTGCAAATCACACAACTGGCGGGTTTGTAAAGTATCTCCTTACTTCGTCCTGTCTTTGTGTGCCCTTGGCCTATATCATGTGCTTCAGGTTTCCTTGCAGAATTAGGTGTTTTTATCGTGTACTGGAAAATTTACGTAACCCTTTGAACTTTAGCAGCGTAAGCAGCTTCTTCGTCTGTACCATGTCACATTTCACGTTATTTAAACATTTATAATTTCTTGGTAAAACCAGTGACAAAGTCATCAAGAAGTACTAATTTCGAATGTGATGTTATTGCTTTTTTAGATTGGCAAAAGACGTGTATTAATACAAATTTTAAATATTGTTTCTATATTTTCTAAAAGGCAGTGAATGCCACAGTTTATTACAGTTTATGTATAGCACGAGGGTAGAACGTACAGTAAGCTTACATGACCTAACATTTTGTCACTAAAGAACATACACACTGATTTTAGTTAGATCTGGGAAATTTTTCGCCGAAAGACTGTGATCCGCTTCCAGCACTGAAGCAAAATCTTTGAGGCCACATATTTAAAGATGGTCGCGAGGAGGACATCTCAATGATGCGATGGCTGACAACATAAAACACTCACTTCAGTCACTAAAAATGGATAAGTTCATCTCTCAGTACGTTAAATTCTTCGATTTGGATGGGGATTAGGTGGAAAAGTAGTAGCACAGGAGTTGAAATAAATCTGAAATTGTCGTATTAGGGATGAAAGAAACACATAAAAAAATATGCCTTGCAAACTTACTTTCTGACAGAATCTTATAATTTTTAATGCAGTCTTCTTCTTCTTCTTCTTCTATGATGACACTACACTCCAACGCGGACCTTCGCCTCCTTAATGTATTTCTCCCGATCGGGCCTGTTTTTGACCTCTCTTTCCGATTGTAGTGTTGCATTTATTAATATCCGTTTTTACACAATTCCACCATCTTTTTTGGCGGCTTCTTAGGCGACTTCTCTGAGGATTATTTTTTAATTATTCAGGTTTTTTTATTATCCATCCTGTTAATACGACCAATCCAATTCAACCGACTTATTCTGATAAGTGAAAGTGAATCTAAATCTCCAAACAGCTGCATTCAGTTCTTTATCATATGGCTGTCTCCAATTTTCATTTAATTAATTCCCGCAAACATTCTTCTTAAAACTTTTTTTTAATTAACCAGTCATTTAACATTATCTTTATTCAATGTCAAAGATTCCGCTCTGTATATTGTCACTGGTCTTATTAATGTCATAGATTTTTATTGTTTCGGCTCTGAGCACTGACTGGCTCATTAGTGCAGGTAGAAGTGTATAGTACGCTCTATTTGCATTCGTAATCCTATTTCCAGTCTATGGTCTTAATTAGCTTTTATTAGTCAGAATTTTATCGAGATACGTACAGTCGTTCACTATTTTAAAATTTTACGTACCAAGATTTATATATTCATTTCCAATGTAAGAGTTTCGTGATACTATCATAAAGTTTCTTTTTTTAAATTTGTTCCTAATCCCATCTTATTTGTTTGTTCGACCAGTGAATAAATACTTTTCCAACATCTTGTAATATCATTCCCATTATAACCACATCAACAGCATCTGCCACAATTTGACTACATTTGTCAAATGTTGTTCCCGAGTTTCTATTTTAGATCTTCTAATTGAAATTCCCAGCACTGCATTAAACGGCAAAGGAACAACTGCATCTCCTTTTCTCAAAACTTTTTAAACTTTAAAGTCTGAGGATAAATATTCACCAATTTTAAACTTAGCATATATTTCTTTATTTAAAATTCTGCAAAATTTAACAATTTTTTTTTTGGGGGGGGAGGGGAGACCTAGTTTATACATTTTACTCCCTATTTCCTTTCGCCATACAGTGTCATATGCTGCTTGAAAATCAATAAATAGACGAAGTACATCTATATTCTGTTCACAACGTTTTTCCAGTATGTGTCTCCTAGTAAAAATGTGTTCAACATTTGAGCTTCCCCTTCGAAAGCCTCCTTAGTATTCTCCTGTTGTTTCCTCAGCCTAAAGTACTAATTTTACAATATTTGCCAACATTTTATTTGCTTACATAGCAGCGTGACTTCTCTGTAATTATCACACAACATTACTTACTTACTCCATGGTGCAGAGTCTTTCTTGAGAAGCTACCTGGTTTGCAGCTAGTCAAGAAATTCCCCGCATTTCACGGAACCCGAAGGCTCATTACCGCACTCACAAGCGTCCGCCACCTGTCTCTATCCTGGGCCAGCCCAGTCCAATCCATATACCCACATCCCACCTCCTGGAGATCCATCATAATATTATCCACCCATCTACGCCTAGGTCTCCCCAGTGGTCTCTTTCCCTCCGGTTTCCCCACCAAGAACCTATAGACCCCCTCTCCTCACCCATACGCGCCACACGCCCAGCCCATCTCATTCTTCTCGATTTTATCACCCGCACAATATTGGGTGAGGAGTACAAATCATTTAGCTCCTCGTTATGCAATCTCCTCCA
>Ga0123354_10006117_pt1 | contig 17782 bp, 12 predicted proteins | sample TergutLab28metaG_2_FD_97872 | JGI IMG/M metagenome (GOLD analysis project Ga0123354, IMG submission 97872) | Labiotermes labralis P4 segment gut microbial communities from Petit-Saut dam, French Guiana - Lab288 P4 | ecosystem: Host-associated > Arthropoda: Insects > Digestive system > Gut ...
AGATATGTGCTAATATATAGAGCAGATATGTGCTAATATATAGAGCAGATATGTGCTAATATATAGAGCAGATATGTGCTAATATATAGAGCAGATATGTGCTAATATATAGAGCAGATATGTACTAATATATAGAGCAGATATGTGCTAATATGGCTTCGTGTTGACAGTCACATCGAAACAAATGTATTTAAAACTCAACTAATATATCTGGATTTGATTTGATTTGATGCGAATCGATTCATAATATTTTTACTGCGAATCCCAGCACAACAATAGATTTATATCTAAAATACATACACATCAAGATTATTAACCTTTTGGCACCGGAATTATTTTTTTTAATTTTAGCACACCTGTATATAAAATGTGAATAATACAGGAACCAAATACGTTAGAATTATGAAACAAAATGCATTTTGAAGTGAAAAAAGCGGAGAGTATATACCATGTTTAAAATATTCAGTACCTATATTTGTTGAATAAATATATAAAATGCAGCTTTAGAGGTTAGCGGTGCGGTACGACCACTATAGTTGACATTAGGCGTCTAAAGGTTAATGTTGTGCGAAAAGCCTCAAAGGGCACATTCGAGAAACTTGAGCACACATTACTATTGGCGTTAAGTCACTTATTTGTTACAGATTCGTGAAAGAGGTCGTGTTGGAAATGGGATCTTCTTCAACGAACATGGTCTGGGATTACATCGTGTTCGCCGTCTTCATTCTCGGCTGTTCGATGATAGCCATCTACAGTAAGTTTGCTGGCCCCAAAGAAAGAACGAAAGCTGATTACGTTTTCGCTACCGGCAGTGTATCCATGGCTGCCATGATGATGTCCATAGCAAGGGGTACTCTTGGAGTGAGATCATTTTTAGGTGAGTCTACCCTTAGTTTTCTTTGAGTAGTTGTTATTAACCGACACAAATATTCCCTAATTTAATGGCGCACAAATTACCGTGTTCACAACAACCCACAATCGAACCCCATTCTAAAACAATAGCCTACCTTCCATTTCAACCTTTCATGCTTTTTTTGTCTAAGCCTGTATTTTCTAGATGAAGATTTCCCAGCCAATATTCTTCATGTATTCGCATTTCCAGTTGTACCTGTATACTGATCATCCTAAGCTCGTCCAGTGAGAACTCACCTCTTTAATCAGTATACGAGCAGTAGGCGAAGTTCACTGATAACGAAGCGTCCGTAACTTAATCTTGTCCACCGACTGTTACTTCCTCTGTCCTAAGTGCAAATACCTTTCTCATTCCCGACCCCCTGCCCCCAAAATCTACGTTCTTCCCTTAGAAATAGAAGCTAATTTTCACGCCCATACAAAACAGTCGTTAGCATTTCTTATGTTACTCAATTTACAGTTAGTACAGTCAGTTAAGCCCCGGGGAAGGACGCAGTTAATATGAAGAAGTGGGGGGAGTGGAAGATGATGGTTGTCGGCCACACCTGGGTCTTTTTTCTGCTCTCATACAACCCACAAGTAACTGTGAATGGCTGTTGTCAAGTAGTGGTGATTTGTGACTTCTGTATAACAAAATAATTCAAATTTGTTTTTGAAATATAAAATATTGGTGACAGATGTGTGAGAACTTGTGGGATCTGGGGGCTCGCAATAAGCTGAACCGACGGGGTATGAATTGTGGTTATGTAGGTTGTGGCCGGACGATGGACTGGGTACTTATCCCAGGCATACCACTCTTTAGCATGCGATTGTGGAAACACTCTACAACATTTTTGGCTGTATTTGGAGCGAGCAACTGTACAGCTGCGTCGACCAACACTGTATGGGAGAGGACTCTCTGTCCTCCTCAAATTTCGCTTTCTTTCCAGTCTAATATTTATGGTATTCGTTTCAAGATATGAGATATCTTGCAAGTTACGCATTCAGGATCCAAACTACCCATTGACAAATTTAGGAACTGAACCTTGAACCAAAGCGAAGTGGGAATTTTCATGTTTACTCTGTGGGTGTTCTCTTCCCACAGAAAAATTGTTGAAACTATAACCAGTAGGAATCACGTAATTTCCCCTGGGAAGGATTGGTCAAACAAATACAGAAGACCCTCTTTCCTTTTCCGACCAAATGCGGAAATGAAAGGCACATGCGTCAAACATATCATTCTGAAATAAGTACAGGTGATGTGACTGAAGAAGGAAGTCCGAGTAGGTAGACGGTTTCCAGACAGTGGTCACAGGATAGTCACAGCATAGGGAAAACAAAGGAAGCATCCATCACGTTCGCTACGTGTACATAAATCTTCAAGAAATTCATAGTAGTTCTTCGTGCTGTTAATTGTGGTGTTAGTTCCTGCAACCGTGGGCCGGGTAGCTCAGTCGATATAGCGACTAACTACGGGCTGGACGGTCCGGGATCGAATCCCGGTGGAGACGAGATTTTCCGTCCGTCCAGACCAACCCTGTGACCCACCCAGCCTCCTGTGCAATGGGTACAGGGTCTTTCCCGGAGGTACAGGCAGCCGGGGCGTGGGGCTGACCCCCCACCCCCATCTAGTGCCGAGGTCCTAGAAAGAGTAGAGCTATACCTCTGCTCACCCTAAGGGCCTTCGTGGCCTATAAAAATGGTGAATACCTACCTAGTTCCTGCAACCACATCGACCAACGCTGACGGAAGAGCAGCCCATTAATCCCTTGACAGGGAGTTTTTTACTGTAACACCAGAGCTACCCCGAGCACCTCCGCCAGTCACCTTTTCCACCTGGAAGCTTAAGGTGTGACGGAAGGGTGTAATCTCTCTTCGGACGCTGTGGGTCGCATGAGGATCCGATGCGGAAGGCGACAACAAACAATCTGTGCTCAGACCACCAAAAATGTCGCTACGATAGAAGGTATTGATCTTCTTTGCCATGACGTCATAATGAGACCCTCAACAGACAAGCGACACGACGTCACGACTGGAGGAGCAAGGGGCAAGTTAGTGAAAATAACATCCATAAAGAACGACGCCTAAATGAAAAAGGACTTTCACTAAAAACGGGTGTGACTACCAAGAGGGAAGAACAAAGCTGACATCAATACCAAACACAACACGTGATCTCAGGCATCCGCAATGGTATAAATGAGATGTTCGCTCTTCTGGGATGTTACGTAACGTAGATTGGTAGTTAGGTACCGACGTTTCGGGACAACCTATCGGTCCCATCTTCAAGGGTCAGTATTCTTCTTGAACTGTTTGACCCTAGAATATGGGACCGATAGGTCGTCCCAAAACGACGGTAACTCTAAATCAACGCGGCGTGGAATCGCACAAGAGCGAGGACCTTAAATAAATACACATTACTTATGTAACAGATTTTTATCCTATCAGAACGTGGCTTCACAAACGGAAGTTTTGTAGGACACATTTAGGTATATGAGTTAAATAAGAAAAGCACAATGAATGAGCAGCAGAACTGTAGATGTTACATCAGAACTGAGAGGGGACAAACCTGGTTGAGGCAATACAAAGGCAACTTCACGGGAACCTGGTCGTTTAGAAGCTAATATGGCCGCAACTGGTCGAGAAATAACGTGCATGGTAAGAAATCTGAAGGTCTCTAACTATCACAGAAATTATAGCCAAACAAATACATTTTTATTTAGGGCGAACCTCCTAAAATATTGAACTTTTTTATTACTTTCAATGACGATTCTATTTCCCGTTATGATATACTGGATGCAAGCTTGATTCATTCAATTTTTTTTAGAGGACAACAGGTTGTGTTATAGAATTGAAAGAAAATCATCAATTTATTTTTTTCATTCAAACACAACAATATTTTATTATTTAACGTTTTGTTAACTTATTAAGTTTAATAATAAAGTATTGTGTTTGAAACAAATAAATTTATTATTGTCTTTGATTCATTCACTTCAACCATATTAATTACCAGATGCCTTCCACATGCTGTGCAACTCTCAATAATTGCCTGCACTTAAGGGGCCAGTCAGAAAGAAGCAGCTGTCCCAAAAGTAAAAAATGATATTTAAAATGAAAGGCAACTTATGAAAGATGTATTTGACGGAAGGTTATAGGCAATTAAAAGACAATAATTTAATTCCTTCTTAAATAGTGCATTCAGATCAGCTCTGAGACCCATTCCGCATTACCACCAACCGGTACCAGGCATAGCGCAGATTTGCAGCTGTCCACAAAACTTCAAATGATTATGAATGCGTGCAGCTGTAACTCCACACAACCCACACACTTTGGCCTTTCATGTGAATGGAAAGATTGTTCTTGATTAATTATACTTTGCAGTTATTTCAGCCGCAATATTTACTTCCTGTTAATTTTTGTTTAACCTTCGTACCATCCTGGTGGCCTATAATGAAGTAAGAATTCTGCAAGACTGTCTTAGTGGTGAAAATAACTGACTGTAACCGATCATTATAGTATAGTTGTTTCTTAGGATTGCTGGCATCAGTTACGGACGGTCCATGGCCACGCGTTGTAAGGTAATCTGTCAGCGTATATTCGGGACCTTTGGTGATAGGTAGGAGGGGAGAGATTTAAATGAGAAAACGTTGGCAGCGGACAGCGGACGCTAGCAGTCCAGTGCGAATTCAGTCGCGTACGGGTGTGGTGTAGGTAGGAGTACAGAGAAGTGACTGTCAGTTTCCTAGAAATAATCTAGTTGTTTTACTGGATATAGCGCTCCATTATATTATATCAAGAATAAATTGAGTAAATAAAACAACAAGTAAAATAGAAATAATTAAAACTATATGTGATTCGGTGAATCACACCCGTTTCCTGAAAGAGGATCACCTACCAGACTGAGCGCGTCGGGACATCAAAGTTACGAAGGGTGATTTTGTAGACGACGTGCTAAGCACAGAGATCCGTAACTGAAACTTCTGATAGAATATGTCTTTAGGAACCTGGAGAATGCGGGCTGCCGTTTGTTCCAAAACGTCGGTCCTCTCCGCCGAAGCACACTACGTCAGATCTGGGTAAACTCCAATCGTAAATGTAACCCTTCATCACGGGAATACGGAGAAATATTATCAAGTATTTTCCCCCATCTGGCTCAATATCAAGTTTGCTGCCGTAACTATTTGGCCTCCGTGTGTCAGCAACAACAGAACGTTGTCTGTTGCTCCCACAGTGGTGTGGGTAGTGCTCCATCTTATTCATGTTTGCACAAGCCATTTAATTTACTTAGTAGCTAAAAAAATTACGCCATTCGCTACAAACACTCCCGTCGTCCCATGGTGAAGCGTCGCTACTTTCTTCAGTCCATGAAGCACAGTCCTTCCGTTAGAAAAGTAGCATTGCTAATCAAAATAATCCCTCCTGTTATGGAATCCCCTAGTGTCAGTGCCATTATCACAACCCACCACTAGATATTATCCTGAGCCAATTAAGTCCAATCCACAACATCCTGTCCTATCGCTTTCATATCCGTTTTAATATTATCCTCTTATCTATCTCTGGGTCTTCCAAGTTCCTGTTCTGTCAAGTTATCTGATTAAAATTGTGTGTGACTGCATTATTTTCCCATACATACAACATGCCTCATCTACGAGTATGTAACTCCTTGACCTGATCACCCTAAACTAACTACATGAGATATTCCTCACAGAAGCTAAGCTTGGCTTCTCCTCCTCCTCCTCCTCCTCATCCTCTTGTGGTGTTTCGGCCCGTTATAGGGCCATGGCCTCCCCGATCTCCTTCCTCCAACCTTGCGTCTTCCCTGCTGCCGCCTTCCAACTCTGTATCTGGAGCAACTCTAGAACGTCCCTCCAAACAGCATTCTCCCAATCTAGCTCTAGGCTTTCCCACAGACCTTCCTCCTCCTAAATATCCCCTTGTCACTTTCCGGGGATACGAGAATCACCCATCCTTACTACGCGGCCAGTCAGTCTCCGCAAGCGGAAAGATGTTGAAATCGCCACATCATCATACAATTTGTAGATCTCCTCATTGTGTCTAATTCTCCACATCCGCCTTGGCCTGCCTGGCACCGAATATTTTCCTGAGAATATAAGAGTTTCTTCAGTTTAGAATTTCCCACAAGCACAGATTATTTTCAGTTTTACTTCCGTACACGGACCAGCTCTCCTATCCAAACGCCCGTCCTGTGTGCACCTAGTCAAGGGGGAGCTGTTGTGTTCAGAATGCGTGGAACCTCGCACCCCCTTTTCTTCTCTGTGTTACAGCGTTTAAACAAAGCTTGTGTGTTTATGAGAATTTAAGTTTTTATGACAGTAAAGTTTTATGTCGTGATCTGGTTATGAAACCCTGTAGTCTGTCAGACTGTGCTCTTCATACCGTGCAGTTTCTTATATTCGATATACTAAGCAAGAAATACACTTAATAAAACAATAAAATATAGAACATAAAGCACAATTAATTATAAGTACCAACTCCTACATGTTTCGGCACCGGAGTGCCATCTTCAGGGAGTCTACGAACACCAAGGTTTACAAGTTCAACATTCCACTTCAGGTAAAAATCGTGATTTTTACCCGAAATCGTTACTTTACCTGAACTTTTGACACTTTGTGTTCGTAGACTCCCTGAAGATGGCACTCCGGTGCGGAAACACGTAGGACTTGGTATTTATCGTGAACTGTGTTTTATGATTTGTGTTTTGTATTTTATTACGTGTTTTTGTTGGTTAATATATTGAATCTAGTAGATCGTTTTCGGTGCTTTGGAGAAACCTACAAGACTGCACGGTGTCTAACTCCCAACGCAGTACTCTAAATGCAAATAATTTTCTCTACACCGCTGTCATTTTAACCCTTTGGTACCGAAAGGCACATGCGCTGCATCGTAGGGTGGGGGTTCGATTTCGAAACAACACAGCATATGCGTCCCCCCAGTTATGGCTTTTCTTGTAAAAAAAACTGTTGAGTCTTTTCCTTTTTGTTTGGGGGGGGGGGGGGGACACAATTTCGCATGAAAAAATTCAATCCCGTAATTTACATACCGGCGTTCCTCCTACAGCACCCCGAATTGGTATCGGCGCCAAAATGTTCAACCTATTTCTGATCGGACAAGTTCGCTGTTGCAGGCTACCCCTCGGAGTTATACTACCGGGGCAGCGCCATGTGGGAGACACTGTACGGGATGATCTGCGCCTACCCAATCGTGATATTTGTGTTTGTGCCCGTCTACTACAGCTTGGGCATCACGTCAGTCTATCAGGTGATGTAATCCACTAACTACACAAGGTCCTTCCTTCTTTCTGTCTTCTGCCGTACGAGACCGCTAGGCAGTTCGCGCCTCGCACTGCTATATCTTATCAAGTCGTACAATCCACATCGCAGTTCAAAACTTGATACAATTGTACACAATTATTTTTACGTATTGTATACTACTGGCATGAAGACGACCCTACGAGGTCAAAATATATCGCCAAATTTGAACTGTAACACTTGCTAGTTGTGTTGACGGCAGTTTACTTCTCTTGTCAAACTGCCAATATCTGGGACTTTTTATGTACTTGAAAGACCAAGATTAATCTGTGTTGTATTTAACGATCTAGTTCCTCGCGAAGTCAGCTCTCTTAATGTCTGTGGAACCAAATACTCGCTTAGAACTGCGCTCTTCTGGGTTACCACGCAGCAATCAGTGGCTTTAACCCACCAGAGAGCAGTTCTTAGCTACTTCGCGGCCGAAGCCAAAAATCACGCAGAAATAATCGCTCTTTATTCATAGAACTATACTCTCTGGGAATAAAATAAAATGTTCTAGAGCTTCGTTCTTCTGGGATATTAAGCAACGTAGATTAGTAATCGGTAACCGACGTTTCGGGACAAACTGTAGGTCCCATCTTCAAGGGTCAGGCAGGCCATGATGGGAACGATAGGTTGTCCCGAAACGTCAGTGACTACGACTCTACCCCAGAAGAGAGATGGTCTTGTATACACCGTGGCGGAAGCCTGAAATGAAGCAGACATGCTTTTGATCGTTAAACCTGGTGGTATATGAAGTGTTAGTTAATGTGATGTATAATACATACAAGTTATGTATTACTAGGGTTAATATATTCAATTTCTTTGCATAATCATGTGTGCCCCATGCTGAAAGGTTTTGAGAACCATTTGAAACCTGCTGTTTGCTTACTACTGGCTTGAATCATTGCAAACTCTGCAAGCAAAAACAATATGCCTTCAGGTTGCAGACAGGGACAACTTTTACTGGATATAATTAAGAATTTCTGATGTAATTTTCATGATCCTAACTCATAAGTGTTTTAACTTAGAGTTAAGTATAAGGGTATTAACTTGGTGCTATGTTATATGTGCAGTATTTGGATCTGAGGTTCAAATCCCGTCTGGTGCGTTGCATTGCATCCTTTACGTACGTAGTGCGCAGTCTGCTGAACCTCGGTGTAACAGTTTTCACCCCTTGTGTCGCCCTCAAGACCGTCATTGGTCTCCCCTACTGGGCCTCAATACTCAGCATTACAGCCATCAGTGTCTTCTTCACCATGATGGTAATTTTTTCTAACACATACAACAAACAATATAAAATATTTCTGGGCCCAATAAAAAAAACTTGGAGGCCCTATGTGTAGTCCTGAACCTGCAGTGCATGTAGAGCAATGTATGAATTTACACTTGAAAATATTTTTGACACAAAATCTGAAATAAGTCAACCTCTCAGAATCCACGCACAGAGACACACAGACTACAACAACCTTAAAGCATCCCAGACATAAGAAGGGTGTCATGAATTAATCTGGTATGGAAGAAATTCCACTATTACAGGGTACTTAGTCTGGCATGTTGTTTAAAGGTTTGTATTCACAGTATGTGGCTTTTCATGTTGTTAATGCAGTTAAAATCATCTGTGATCTTTAAGTGCCAGTCCTGTTTCAATTTCAGGGCGGTCTGAAAGCTGCCATAACAGCAGACGTGGTCCAGGGGCTCAGCATGATTGCCTGTAGTCTTGCCATTATCATTTTTGGCTCCATAGATGTTGGTGGTTTCGGGAAAGTTCTCGACTTGTCCAGTGAACGCGGGCGTCTACAGTTTTTTAAGTAAGGGATCACTGTCGCATATCTGCATACTCTGTGGCATATCTTGTCAAGTTTCTTGTAGCAGTTACCATTTAACTTGAGCCTTAGCCTCCTCTCTCCATACTATCTACATATTAAGGCAGGGTGTATCACTTGGTGGATAGGTGTCAGAAGAGCACAATGTCTCTACCATTATTTCAGCAGTTTCTTCTTGGTGTTACAGTCAAATTTGAGTACCAGTATACTCTACTGTAAAAGTTTTCTAAATCCTTCATAAGCCTTTGTGGATGAAATGTAATCTGTTGAATTAAAATACCACGTTTGTGCTGTGCAGTAAACACTCACCTTTCAAAACAAATGGTTTACATACATCGAACACATCTACCTTTCATTATTTCAATACATCTACATGTTTCAGCCATCTAAAGCCATCATCAGGCCATCAGTACAATATTTTAACACAAAGGCAAATGCAGTACAAGTGTATTCCCTGTGTGGGATCCCCACAATAATTATTACAGTACAAAATTGTATGATATTGTAAATAAAATTGTGTACAATTGTGATCTTACAATTTTTAATAATAATGGAAAACTTGTGGGATCCCACAGAGTGAATGCACTTGTATTGCATTGCACCTTATATTAAAACATTGGATTGATGGCCTGATGATGGTTGTAAATGAACAAAACATGTAGCTGTATCTAAACAGAGAAGAGTAGTTGTATGGAGTGGATGAACACGATTTGTTTTAAATGTTTCACAACCACAATGGGAAGCAATCCATAAAAATACCACCTTGGTTATGAAAACCAAAGTTATGTCGTACTGGGCAATGTTCTGTCTGTTCTGAGATAAATACAAAACACATGTATTCTGTGGGAGGGATGTAGAATTTTTTTATATGAAAACTGGTGGTACATAAGGTAGGTTATCAGCATTAAGTAGGACTGTTTTGGTGTGGTATCAGACCATCTTACAATCTCTAACATCAGTTCAGTAGTTCCTTGTTGGTACCATGACTCCAGTCAAGACTTACTTTTCTTTATCCTTTCTGTTACAACAAATATTTTATTCAGTGGAAGAACATATTTCATGTTAAATGTGGTTATTATCAGTCTATGAGTGAAATAACAGGTGATGAATTGTCATGCAATAGCCCACACACTCCTGGTGTAAATGTGTTTATGTAATTTGAACTCAATTATATTTAGCTAGGTATAAACTGACATCCCTTGAAGCTGACATATCCTGTGTCAAATATTTCACTGAAATGGATGAGCCATAAATTAAACTAAATCATTTTAGATGTTTTCAAAGTTGTTGTTAATAAAAATAAAGTGTGAAGTAATGGACTGGATTCAGAATGCACAATGTTTCAGTAATGGCCATGTCTTATGATGTTATGAATGGGAGAAAGATGACAAGGAAGAACTGTTAAAAAACAGCTATAGACTGTTAGGTTAAAAGTACCTGTGCATGCAAATCTTATGCACGCATATTCCTTCTGTTATTATGCAAATATTGACAGAGACAGTTACATTAACATATGCAGCACTAAACACTATAAATCTCACTGTCATGCAGCATGAATACCAAGAGACAAGAACTTTTTTTTTAATAATATTAGAATCTGAAACAAAATACATCAAGAATCAAAATCACTTAACAGTACATGGTGGGAAGGTATTCAGTCTCTAAAAGTGAAAATAGTGTTTTCTTGTCAAATACAAACCAATGAATTCACCGGTCTCTCTGACCCACAGTTTTGACCTGGATCCAACAATTCGTGTTACAACGCTTTCTGCACTCTTTGGTCAACTCTTCATGTCCATATCCATCTTTGGTTGTCAGCAGAATTTTGTGCAGCGATACTGCAGCATGGATTCCCAGCAGACTGTCACCAAGTAAGCTTCATATACACTTGTGTAAAAGCATTGCAAACCATTTAAAGTCCGAAACCTGCCTAAATGATATTTAAAAACTTACTGTCTAGCACAAAAAACAAACTGCTTCCCCAATACTAAGACAAGTCATGAATGTTCTTTAGGGGAATAAAGTCTGTTTATTTTGAGAACCATTCGCAGCACACAAACACACTGTCTGAACAAAATGAAAACCCTGATAATGTTAAAAGTAGGTGGTATACAAAGCAAATACTGTGTTTTAAAGAAGTAACTGAACACCCTGAAATTTGTTTTAACTTGTTCATCTCCGTGCATGAATATCATTCCTTCAAATAAAGACCAATGAATACAAACATATCTTATTAACACCACTTTATTAACACAATTTCAGTGAGACATGTTTCACACCTCAAAGGGCCATCCTCAGGGAGTACAAATGATACATATCAACAGCATCATCAACAAAATGAGTTAAAATGATGTAAAATTCAACTTAGTGAACAGTGTGTAATATGTTACATGGCAGCTATGTTTGCTCAGATCCCCCTTGTGTATTTAAATGATTTACAGTGTAGTCAGGGGGACCGCGGTAGCACAGTGGTTAAGGTGCTGTGCTACAAATCGGAAGATCACTGGTTCAATCCCAGCTGGTGTCAGTGGATTTTTCATTGACATAAAATCCTTCCAATCACACTATGGCCCTGGGGTCGACTCAGCCTCTAACAGCAATGAGTACCAGGAGTATTTCCTGGGTGTAAAGGTTGCCGGTGCGTAAGGCTGACAACCTTACACCATCCTGTGCCGTTGTCACAAAATCTGGGAGCCTTAACTTCCTGGAACCCTCTGGGCCTGTCCAGGCCTGTAATGGGACTGCTTTACCTTTTTACAGCGTACTCATCATTAAACCTTAATTCATCATATATGTCATCTTTTAATTCAACTGTTCAGATGTAATATTTGCCTTCTCTGTACACATAGCTTTTCCAATAGTGCTGTTTCTTTAAGGTTTTCCCACCAAAATTCTCTCTTCCTTCCTGTTCTCTGCCATACAGGCTGCATACCCCACCCATTTCATCTTCCACAATTTGGTCATCTTAGTAACACAAACATTATTTGGTGAGGAGTACAAATAAGATTAAAGTCCACTACTGATAAAAACATCATTGGACACAGTCTGGGAAAACATTAATCCACTTCACAAAGTTGTAACTTAATATGATCCATATCCCTGTTATGGTGTTCCCTTTTCTGTCTGGGCCTGCTTGCTTTTCAAGATACTTAACATTATGTTGATTTTAAATTTCGCGTATTCCCATCCAAACTTCATATTCAGCAAAGTGGCTGAGCCCTACATATGGTTTCCTTTTTCCTTTGCAGAACTCTGATGGCAAATATCCCAGTGATTACAGTCCTGTTCAGCCTGTCATGGGTTGCTGGAATGGTGATCTTTGCAAGTTATGCTAATTGTGATCCGCTGAGTTTAGGTTACATCAACAAGATTGACGAGATTGTGCCCTTCTATATCGAAGACAAGTTTGTATTTCTTCCTGGACTCCTGGGTCTTTTTATGGCCACTCTTTTTAATGGTGCTCTCAGGTATGTATTTTAGATTATCATCAAAGATGTAAAAGACATTCCACACTTACTTCTTGTGAACATAATTTTGTCTCCACTTTTGACATTCACATATTGTCAACATAAATTCAAAATTACTCTCTTGTAAGATAATACTGCTATTTAGTTTGTACCTACCTACCAAACTTTGCAGTGTCATGTTCTGGTAACTATTTCTTAATACTCACTGCCAGGGGTGCAGCAGCAAGGTGTATGATGGAGCAAGGTGGTGTACTTGCACCACCTTCGGATTTTGACACTTAATAATTTATTAAATTGAACAATAAAAAATCTACAAAAACAAAACTAAATTTGTACAGTTCCTACAGTTTCTGTCTATGGACTAATTAAGGATTTTAATTAAATGACAACTATATTACAATCTTGCCCAGCATTAATCATTAAAAAATCTGATCATTTTGCATATAGGTAATGTGCGCCACCTTGCAAAAATATCTGCCAGTGCTCTTGTTTATTGTCACTAAGACTTAAAATCACACATATAAACTTGTTTATTTGTTTCGTATCTTATGTCGAACTCTTGTGGCTGAAAAAAGAAACAGACACATCCATGGTACAGTCCCATATCTGTTGTGAATTTCATAACTTTTCTGTTACACCAGTACTTTACAAAACATAAAAACAATGAAAATATTTAATGACATTTTAATATCTAAATGAGCTCAGGATGTTTTTATCACCCACTAACTTTGGATGCACTGAATATATTTGAGAAAACTGACCCTAGAATAAAGATTCGTGGCAATAGGTTGCTGTATTGGCATGATACAAACCAAAACGTAATTTCAGGTAGATTTTTTCATGGACAACACCTCATACGAAATTACATCAAAATCCGGTTACCAGTTACACACACAAAAATGCAGATAGTTGAACATGACCTTCCCATAATGTGTTCATGTTATATTCTTCATGTCTTCCACAAAACGCTTAAACACTAAATTTAAAAGTATGAATGAACATAAAATTAAGTAGCTAAAAAATTTGTTGTGTTTAAATTCATTATGCTGAATAAAATTTAAAAAAGAGAGTCCATGCTGAATGCTAGATGACATTACTAACTGTGGGTGAAGGTACCTAACAATTTGTATATAAAATTCATGAATATGACTAAGTGACTCTACAGGTGATGTTAAAAATGCTACTTTTCATAATTTTATGTGTAATGTATGGATAACATTAACTAGTTTGCTGTTCTAATAATGGTTAAGAAAACAGAAATTTGCTCACAAATTTTTAAGTATTCCATAGTTAACTGATAGGTGGATTGCATAGATGGTACAGTGATTAGGTTAAAGGCCGGACATCCAAGGAACTGTGGTTCAATTCACGGTAGGGACAAGGGATTTTTCTCCTCTCCTCAGCACCTGGACTGGCCCTGCAATCCAATCAGCCTCACATGCAATGTGTAGTGGGGGCTCTTTTGTGGAGGGGGTAAAATAGTTCTGGCATGAATGACCACTCATCATCTAATGCCCATACTGAGAATGAGTGGGGCTTTACCTACACTCCTCCATGTGCCTTCATGTCATGCTGAGCAACAACTTTGCCTTTACCATAGTTACTAGTCTACTCTAAATTCAGTTATCATGCTAATGCCTGCAGTTTAGTCCTTCACAACACTAAAGAACACAATGCCAAGAGCTAATGCTCATAGTGATGGCTATATATATATATGGGCCGGGTAACTCAGTCAGTATAGCGACTGACTACGGGCTGGACGGTCCGGGATCGAATCCCGGTGGGGGCGAGATTTTCCGCCCGTCCAGACCGGCCCTGGGGCCCATCCAGCCTCCTGTACAATGGGTACCGGGTCTTTCCCGGGGGTAGAGTGCGGCCGGGGCGTGCTGCTGACCACTCACCCCCTTCTAGTGCCGTGGTTATGGAAGAGTAGAGCTATATCTCTACCCACTCTCTGGGCCACACCGGGCCTGAAACAGGATCAATTTACCTTTATCTTTTTATAATATATATATATATATGTGTGTGTGTGTGTGTTTCCTTCCACCCACTACTTTCCTCTTATTGGTTACTGCTTTGCCACGTGTTTGTAGTGCACGTTCTCTGGCACTGGGAACACAAATAACAAATGGTCTTGCCACCCAGTCTTAATGCTCTGCTGTCAATATCCGATTTATAGACTTGATGTGTGACATCCTGTTGTGATACACAGATACAGGCAGGAAAGAAGACAGTCAATCACAAATATACTTTACATTGATTTAATATATATTATGCAGCACATTTCAGCTTTAGTGAAAATACAACATCTGACTTTATAAAAATACTTGTGAAAAGGTCAATTGCATAAAACATTATAAATTTTAAGTGATTGAAATCTCAACCATACAGTGGTGTGTTGTGAAAATCGAAAATAGTGATAAAATAATGCAATACATATTGAGTCACGTTAAGAAAACTACATAGTACTTAAACTGAATCCAATGAATATTGTTCTGCATTGGGTGGCTTCCAAAGGATAACAGTCATTTAATTTTCTGGAATCAAAGTAAAGTCTGGAAAGGTGTTGCTTCTACGTATTTATTTTTTCTCTTTGTTAACGAGTTGAGTAATATACACACAAATAAAAATAAAGACCATTTTCACTTTCAAATAATGGAGAATTACTCATATATAGATTTGATATGGTTCAATGCTGATTGTGTAGCACATGACTGCCTTTGTCAGTATGTAATAATAATATAAGGACTGCTCATTACATAAAGCTTCAGACAGATGTTTCTATTATAAACAAGCAGGAATGCCTATCCTTTTCTGGTATACAGTTGCTTGTCAGTACCAAAAACTTTAAAGAAGGAATAACACTTAATCTTAACAAATTAAAATTTACATATTTAATTAAAAACAACCATGTACGAGTAAATGAGATCATAAATCACACCCAGAAACTCGACTTATTATTTTATATTGCTTTAATGGGCGTGGTTATCTTACCTACTCACAAGAATAAGAAGAAAATTTTGTACACATTTCCAGGTAGATTTTACCCCACAGCACAGTTAAGAATTTTTTAACTGTTATGTAAAGCTGACTGATGGGCCCTGTCATAGTAACAATACAGACTGCCACTTTTTATAAAATTGTCATAAATAGACTTAGTTTTCAAATAAAACTGTCTGAGACATTACTTTTTAGCAAACATGCTAAGTGTTGGCAGTTTTAACTCTTTCAACGCCTAGATTTTTTTGCCAAACTAGAAGTTGTTCAGTTAGCATTTAAAAATAGCAGCTGTAATGGTCTCATGGGCCCCTTTGCTTTACATTCTCTGCATATATATTGTAGCTACTTCCATGTTGTTTCCATACTACTGTTCTCCAGAAACACACCCCTGCTGCTTTAATCCTGATTTCTAATGTCAGAAAATAACTATTCAACCTTGCTCTCATATATACTGTTACACTATAAGGTTTTGCATTATTAATGTCTTACATAAATATTTCTTTTGTTTCATTGATTTATAGCCTCACTGTGTCCAATCTCAACTCCCTTGCTACAGTTACATGGGAAGACTTTATCAGTCAGATTCCTCAGTTCAGGAGTTTCACAGACAAGAGACAGCTGTTGCTTATTAAGGTCATCGGTAAGTCAGCTCTTTATTATCTTCAGTGATGAAAATGATCAAAGTTCCTTCTTCATTATATTTATCCTCAGACATTTTACTACTTACTTAAATACAAGCATCATTGTTATAGACACCAATTTACTGATTTTCATGACATTCAGTCTGGATATCATTCCATTGAAGGTCAAAGTATCTTGATGCTCTAACTGCAAATGTTCACCTGTGCACAGTCTTGATGTGGGAGCAAGACAAGAATCCTTCAGTGTACTGCCCTGAGAGCTATACCAACTGCAAAAGGTATATATACCTCAATGAATAATGAGAGGTTGATTTGACGTGCTGGCAAGAAGGTAGGAGGAAGCACTCAGTTTCTAGTACAAGATGTTTTCATGTCATTTATCTGTAGTAACTGAGGGAGATAAAAAAGACCCTGAGTCAGTATAGCTGGTCTTGTGACTCACACTGGAACCATAATTATTCAACAAAGAGAAGGGGATAATCGCAAGAACTTGAGTTCTCACAGCAGTGCTGGTAAAGGCTTTTGATAGCGTGAATTATGAAATGTTGTTAGGTAAATTACATTTCTATGGAATTCGAGGAGTATCTGAAGATTGATGCAGATCCTATTTAACAAACATAAGACAGAATGTTGCAGTAAGATTATGTACTACAACTAAACGATCAATTCTAGGGCCTGTATTGTTCATTATATATATATATATACACAGCCTTCTCCTGAGAATAAATACTACGTCAGAACCAATATGATTTGCTGATGACATTAATGTCATAATTTCAAACTGAAATTTAAGAAATTTCTGTTCATTGTGCATTTTAGTTCTCTCTCATGTGATTAAATGGTTTGCTGCTAATAAGTTAGTTCTCAATGTAGATAAAATTAATAAAATGAAATTCATAACAAAGTATTCATCACCCTACATGTTGGTTATAACGCACATTGAAGAGGCAGTTTATACATTTATAAATTGATAATCACCTAAACTGGAAGCACCATATTCAACAAATGATTCCCACATTAAGTGGAGCATGTTGTGCTGTTAGGTTGATAGTCCATATCAGTAACATGAACATGCTCAAATCAATTTACTGTGCACACTTTCATTCTATTATAAAATATTAAATAATTTTTTGGGGTAACTCTTCCAACAGTTGGAAGATTTTCACTGTACAAAAGAAAATCATCATAACTATGGCCGGTGCACAATGCAGAACTCATATAGCTGTCTATTTAAATAATTTTTCTACCTGTTATATGCCAATACACATGTTCATTAATGAAATTCATTGTCAGTAATCAGACAGATTTTCAAATTCATCTATATACAACATTAATAAGAGGAATAAGCACCTTCTTCATGGAAAGAATGCCAACCTGTCTTGTTTTAAAGAAAAGTACATTTTATGCTGGCATCAACATTTTCAACAGTTTACCACATGGTCTGACAAACCTCCAGAATGACAAGGCAAAATTCAAAGCAGCCTTAAAAATATAATGAAATAACACAATCCTTTGACTCTAGATGAATTTTGTGTGTGTAAAGATGACATATTAATACTGTTTTGTAAAATTTTCATAGTATTGTACACTGTAATATTGTGTATGTTTGTGTATTTATGACTTGTTCCACATCCTATTGTCTTTGTGACATA
>Ga0123354_10006118_pt1 | contig 17781 bp, 9 predicted proteins | sample TergutLab28metaG_2_FD_97872 | JGI IMG/M metagenome (GOLD analysis project Ga0123354, IMG submission 97872) | Labiotermes labralis P4 segment gut microbial communities from Petit-Saut dam, French Guiana - Lab288 P4 | ecosystem: Host-associated > Arthropoda: Insects > Digestive system > Gut ...
ATATAAGTTTGCAATATTATTCAGTTATCAGTAGATAGAATTTCTGTGATTCTTCGGGAAAGACAGTTTGGAAAAATATTACATTACGCACACATTTATATACATCCAAGGATGTGTGCTTCACCTTTAGAAGCGAAACGCGTGAATCAGTGGGCCCAAGGACAAATTAGCGAAGTTGCTTTGTCTTAATATTACGGTCGTATTGTCTTCATCTAAACCAATATCTAATGCACCTACGGTACTTATCACGTTGATAGCACCGACAGGCGCCGAAACGCGTAGGAGAATGTAATGTAGTGTCATATATATATTCACACGGGCGCAGAAGTCCAGAGCACTGTACCCTTATCAGTTAGTTGCTGAGCTCTTCCAAAGTTTGAATTACGCGACCAATCGTCACGAAACAGCCCACTATAATAAGTAAGTTGCTGTAATATGTCAGGCCATTTTGATGTCAAATCATTCCATTGTGGATAGAAGGTGTTATGGATATAAGGTGATACGCCTAATGCATGCGCCTTGTGCTGTCAGACCGCACAGACCGAACACAGCGTTGGGCGTGTCTAAAGCATATTCTCCGTTATCTCAATTCCTTAATTCCACAATGGGCTTCCATAACCCTGCGGTTCGTCGTATGCACTACCTGCTGGTAATACGACCTTCAGCTCGCTAAATTTCGCACTGAACGAGTGGGTAGCAGGACTGTACCGCGAAAGAGAGATGCTGGTTGAAAACCCCAGACATTCTCGATGGCTGTGTGTTGTCTGATGCAAGCCACGGGTTTCCTGTGTCCGTAAAAGCAAATTAGTAAAGTAGCTGTTGTGTGGTTAATCCTTCTGATTCGTAACTGGAGGTCCCAGTTAACGAATCTCGTCTATCCTATCAGGTCTTTGTGGTTTTCTTCAGCCCCTGAAGGTAAATTGTGGGATAGTATTAGTACCACAGGTCACAATTGGAGTATTTATAATTCACAGTCATTCTACCTTTGGACCCTGTATAATATATACAGTGAAACTACGTCGTTAAATAGCCCAAACATTGATTACTCAAGACAAATTGGGAAAGAGCGCCTTTCAGTTTCTTCCCACTTCAAATGATTTTGTAAATCGACTATATGTAGCCAGCGCAGTCGATAAAGGGACGTTAAATAGAGTAAACTTAATTAAAAAATAACAACATGTTCTTCGTTTCTGTCCTAATTTCCTTAAGGGTTATAAATATTTTCGTTTGCTCCTCCTCTAATACCCCGCAAGACCCGTAGTTGTCCGCCGGCCACACTTTAAGAACTGGTCCATTCCGTGAGACATACCGGTGCAACTTGCTCGCAGTTTTCGATGCAACGGGTTCTACCGTTGTAGCTTGCAACGCAGCAAATATGAGGGTTGGTCGCGAGGAAAAGATTAGCGTGAAAGTGGTAAGGCTGTGGAAAACTGCATGGTTTGTGGGACTGTACACATGAATATTACGCAGATAGTAATATACATGACGCAGCGTGACCGGAGATTTCAAAGTACAAGTATAGCATTGAATAGGAGACTGCACAAGCGGCAGAGCCGGAATAGACGTTTTGTGGAAAAGAATGTATCTCCTGCCGAGAGTCGAACCAGTAAACAACTTCGTGCCTGCTTGTTGATAGGATGTTACCGCGTATTAAACGTTACTTTAATTAAGAAACATTAAAAGACGGTTTTCAGTAGGCATTGACTTTTTGTACAAACGTAATGCAACAGGAATCGAAAGCTTCCTTTGGGTGTGAAACACACTTCGTAAAAAAAACTGTTATGATAATAAGCTAAATATCGTGATGCTGCGTAGGCGCTGAAAGATAAAAACTTTTTCTGCAATGTAAAGTTGGAATTTCGTGTCCCTTTGTGTAGACTGATGGATATCATACTGCATGTTGCGTATCTTTAGATGTAGACCTTTAGCATTCAATTGTCCTCCAAACACCCAAGCTGAGTTCTTGAGCAGTTTTAGCCGGTTGGTTCCCATGGCCGCAAGACTCAGGTCGGTTGCTTGCGGTCGGTCAAGCACCCAACCACGTCACAGCCACAATAAAGACGTTTATTGCTTTGATCACTACAGCCTTCTGAAAGAGCGAGAAGGAAAAGGATTTAGATTTAAATCAAATAACCGGACCCAGGTCCTTGTGCGGCGGCTGATGAGTTGGCACATTCTTACGCCAGAGTACTCAAAGTGATATTATACACCGTTATACTGCAGTTGCCTCGCTGTGTTTTTCCGATGTGTGCAATGTACGCTATGTGTTTTGATTCAAAGAGAATTCTACTGCCAACGATGCGTGTGCTGCTCGATGTTTCTCATCCGGTGTGCCGTGTGAGAGTCCATGATGTGCAACGATATTTTAAAATCCAGATAGGCCTACGTTTTGTTACATTGAATTTGCTAAAATATCAGAGCTTGGTTAGTCCCGAAATGCCATGTAATCGGCCTGTAGTGACGTTTCTTCCTTAACCTGTTACTGCTTTGGTACTACAATTATGTCATATATTCCGAATAGTGTATTTTGCAGTGACGAATTTGATATTGGGCAGTTTAATTATTTTCTGTATTTCTTTATGTACGTTACATAGAGCATTTTTTTAAATAATAGCCATTCCTGCTAATTTGTAACAGATTTCTATAAACCATAATGCGTATTATTACTGTACAATAAGCCCTGATAAGCCGGGATAGCATAGATGATATAATGACTGGACTAGGGGCTGGACAACCGACGAAAGATAATCTGTCAAAAATAAAGGCGTACGAGTTTTGTAATATCGTTGGTTGCTGTAGATTTCACGCGTCACTCTAGTAATGTTAATGTTGTACTTGTCCGAGGCTACCTAATTCATCTGGAGTCTTAAACAAAGGATGTAAATTCTGTCCATAATTTTCACTATTTTATTCTCGGTGTTGAGGATTTCCTTCCATTTCTGCATTCTATTAGAAACAAAACCAACTCGAAAACCGTACGTGGCAGGTATTGGAATTTCATGCGCGCTTTAATTTCCTTGGCGGTATCACTTTCACTTCCATTCAAAGTGAAGAGTCGGAACCGGTTCTTATTAGTCCGTATCAGAACCAGTAGGCTACTGAACAATATTGGAAAAATGTTATAATTTAGCCGAAAATCTGCCATTACATCGGGCGTGTGAATAACTACTGTACCTCAGCGGCATCTGATGCGTCCTCTTAGGATTAGGTTAAATTTCGTTAGGAATTTTTAAAAATATGCTGGACACACTTCATTTTACCAATGTCAAGTTACGTGGTATTGGTTATTCCTCATCAAAACTCGATAAAATAAACAAATAAATAAATAGTAAATATCTGTATTTAATGCAAGTATTTAGAATTATTTGAATTTTAGAATAGCAAATTTCATGGGATAAATAACTAATTTATATTTGAAATTAAATAACCGTGGCTGAATTCGGATCTTTTTCAAGAATTAAGCCGTAATTTTTCAGCACGTTGGGGAATTCCGCGGAATTTCCATTTTATGTTTTGTGACCATGCATCTCCATACAATCGAGTAAAGAAAAGCCAACTTGATGCACAACTTATTCTTAGTATATTTCGTCAACCTCTACATGTTTCGAGCGTATGTAGGCCCATCATCAGGAGGCACAACAACAGTCAGTCATCTAAAAAGAATAACAAGTACCAATTGTTGTATACATACGGTTGTACCTCCTGATGATGGGCCTAGATACGCACGAAACATATAAAGGTTAACGAAATATACTAAGAATAAGTTGTGTATGAAGTAGGCTTTTCTTTACACGGATTTCAATTGTTTCAAGATATATAGACGACTCATCATGGCCCTGGAAAGGAAGTTCTTTATTGGCAGAAGAACACACAGCATCAATAAACCGAAGTAATATTAATATGTTTTTCTTCACTTCGTTCGTGATGCTGGTGACGTCGTTTCTGCGTTGAGCGTCGAGGGGCATTTCAACCCTCTGTTGTTTTCCAAATAATTTTAACTGTAGATAAGAGCGCACATGAGTTTGTGATTTCGAGTGCTTTCGCTGCGCACTTGTCAAATTATTTAAATCCGAGAAGAACGGAGCCGATATTTCTGGACCGATTTATTTCACGCTCGATGTGGCAGAACATCCAGTTTGATCAAGGCATTTTGATGTTGATTTAACGTTGTGTTGGTTTTTTGTTCTCTGACCCTGCATTTGTGACTTAAAACACGAAGGAGGCTTGACTCGCTTTTATAAGTGGACATTTCTTACATTTCGGCACGTCAAAATCTGAAGTAACGCTTTCTGAGGAGCTTCTAGGTATCCCCCCCCCCCAAAAAAAAATCGATTACCGCCTCGTAGTTTCAGTCCGTCAATCCGTACGCTATTAACGGAGTTCCAACTTCCAGGACCGATTTCTTTTAAACTCTGTATGGTGAGACTACAGCCAATTGAGTTTAGTTTAGTTTAGTTTAGTTTAGTTTAGTTTAAGTGTCGCTTTCCTTAGAGTCATAAATAAACTGGAACGTACCCGAATACTTCTTCAGTCCTTCTCTCATACGGTTATACCCATGCGTAAATTTCGTTGACGTTTAGTCATATTTAGGATCAATTACAGAAGGGCCTAATTCAATTCCTACGAAATTTTAGGTTGTCTAATGAACTCTTGTGAAAATTAATTTACGACGAGTACCACGTGCTGGGAAAAATTTTCATCCGAGTATTTCGATGACAGGCTATTTATGTTCAGTCTAACACAACACAAATTCTGTATACTCCATCTAATGTCTTACTTGTCTACTGCATGTATTTCAGTCTATGCTAATACCATCTTCAAGCATACCACAACATACAAAGATTTTGCATAAGGTAAGTAAACAGTAAGATCTTGGTATTGGTATACCGGAAGGTGGTCTTAGCATAGACCGAAACATTTAGTGTACTTGTAAGACAGATTGAATAAACATAATTTGTGCTTTGTTAGACTGAACATGTAGCCTGTCATTAATTAGCACAACGGAATGGCGTCCATAAAGGTACTTCGGTCTTGAAGCACTGGCTAGGACAAAAGCCTTTAATATCGTACTGCTTGGTGCTTGGCGGGAAGAGGAGCGCGGAGGTGTGACAGCGTGACTGTACTATTCTGTGTTTTTCCGCAACTGAATACTGGTCCTGCTATCACAGCCTGTGCCGGGCACCACCAGTATATCCGACTTTGTGGGCGGCACCCGGAACAGGCCTCAAGGTGTCAGGCACCAATATATTTCATTGTAAACCCACTGTTGTGAGTAGTTGCCCGACGAGGACGTTAAATGGATATTTACATCGCGGTGACCCGTTCTGGAAGACATGTTCACTTAAAACCCCCAAAATGGAACCACGGGTTTTCCCCAGTCACAATTTGTGGCAGTATATAGAAGTACCGTATAGTAGGGAATTTTTGTGCACAGACTTTCGTGGACGCTAAGGCGGGTGTCGCTGTGTCGGGGGCGATATATCGGGGTTTAAGTGTGCTGTTAAAATCGTAATTCGTTTAGCTGAACTCAAAACTGACTGACTGAAATCGTGGAGTATAGGCCTTCGTGATAAACCACTAATCACTCAGTCGAGAAATTTCTCATGTTATTGAGTTGGGTTCAGATGTTCGAAAGAGCCTGCCATTTTTCATAAATCTGTGCAAGACGATTCCAGTACCCATCCTATTTCTTTTCACATGTATTTTTCTCATGCCAACGACAAGGTCTTCCATATGATTGTTCCTATGAAGCTTTTCGATCACAATTTGTGTAATTACTATAAACCCGGCACAACTCTTCCTCCATGATTTCATTATTCTGATGTTACTTGATTAAGACCGATAAATTATGAAAGTCTTCAATTATCAAGAATTTGATACATACTGGAACATACTAACATAAATTCATCATAACGATTAATAAATTCTAGGTGCTGCTATGTGCCACTAGTTTAACACTAAATACTTTACGGAACTCACGCGGACAAAATGTATTCTTAAAATCATTACCCATTATTTCTGTATACCGGCTGAACCGATTACTCGTTTTTAACTGAAGCTCACTCTGTTGCCGGTTAAGTACGAACCAAATTTTTATGTTATGCAGATTAGTTTTTGTCATCAAGGGTTGATTCACGGATTGATTAATCTTACGTCACTTAACAACACTCTTATCAATTTGAGGAGTTATAAATTTTATTGCAAAGTACCGTTATACACAACAATAGAATATCAGTTGTAGTTTTACAACTGGTTAATTAGGCTACATGTTTCGGCCGTTTTATCCTGCCATCATCAGGCCTACAGAATAATATTGTCAATTAAGGTACATTCGTTAACTCTACCAATGGGATCCCATTGTTTACACTGGACCTTTAAGTGTATTTAAAAGCTTATTTTAACCGCTAACATAAGCTTTTAAATGCACTTAAAGGTCCAGTGTAAACAATGGGATCCCATTGGTAGAGTTAACGAATGTACCTTAATTGACAATATTATTCTGTAGGCCTGATGATAGCAGTATAAAACGGCCGAAAAATGTAGCCTAATTAACCAGTTGTAAAACTACAGCTGATATTCAATTGTTGTGTATGGCGGTACTTTGCAATAAAATTTATTACACATGCACAGCGGGAAGGCGTCATTCAAATTCAAAAATTGAGGGGTTGTATTATGTCGGGTGAAAGAGCTCCAGACAGAATTACGAATTACATTTTCTTAAGACGACTGAGACACAAAAGTAATCAGACTCTGTCCAGAATTCGAACTGAGAACCTCTCAAATGAGTGTTACATGCATGACAACTGAGATATCGTAATCCGTTCTGTATACAAGAAATATAAGAATTCATTTTAATTACTTACTGGTACGGGCCAACTCTTCTAGATAAATATTCTGTAATTATTCTCTGTGCCTACATTTTTTCCGGTCCGTGTCACAGCGGTCGATCGCAGTAAAATGCGGTAGACTTCAAGTACGTAATCCTACAATCAATATATCATCCACCGTATGCACTCTGTGATGGACCATTTATATAATGGTGCATCACAGAGTGCATATGTTGGATGACGCATTTATTGTAGGAACATGGGCTAAAAAATGCACATTATGCATTAGAACGGTGTTGACCGGTTGCTAGATAGCGTTATCAGTTTGACAATCTCACACTGAGCTAATTTATGGCATAATTTGGTATGGAACAGTAAAACTTCGCAGCTTTAAGACAACTCGTGGGATTAGCAACAAAACTGTAACCAACAGCATGCGACGGACACTCAAGGTCAAACAGCGATAGTAACGAAGTTCAGTGTATACAGGCTCAACTTGAGATCCGCTGTAAACGCAGATTATTTATAAATACAAGCCCGACAGCTGATTTCATCAACAAATTGTTAAAGTTCTGTTCCAAGCGTGAATAGTTAATGTTTCCCAGTAACATTTAAGTGACTTCCGCTCTAAAATTCATGGATTGCTTTCCTTTCCTTACAAGAAAGTGCGGTATACTCTTTTAATATCGACAAGGCCTGCAATGCATAATTGGAGCTCCCTTGCCTATACTCCGGCTTAAAATCTGAAGCTGTCATTTAGTTAGCATTCTTCATTAAAATGCGACTGGGTCTCATTCAAGTTAAGATCTGACGTGCGAAATGGAATTTCTCTGTACTTTTGCACGAAAGTAAAGCAGCGAAATTCTAATTTCATTGAGAATCCAGTTTTGTAGTCATGCTCCATTTATTCGGAAAACTGAACGTTCGCTTCTCCCATGCCAACCTTCGTGCCATTACCAGTTACTAATGTCGTTCAAGCGATCTGCTTGTGTCTGAGGCTGCTTTGTTTTAACGGAGAAGCGTTCTTACCTCCTTACGCAATCCACAGCCGGAAGACTGCACCTTATCGGCTATCTGTGATCGCTCATTGAATGTATGTGCTTTGCTTGCTTCGTGCGAGGTCTCATATAAAGGCACAACCGTTTACTAGGCTGCAAGTTGCCTAAAAGAAATGCGTACATGGTGATCATTTCTTATGTAGCTGTGTTGAAAATAAGTAGGCTATCAGGCCATGCTGGAGGTCAAGTTTAGATACTGCAAGTTGAATGACATGATGCTGCAGAAAAAAAACAAACAAACACGGTTAAAGATAAGCTGAAAAAAACGGGTTTCCTGCCAACTGCTGTTACGGAAGATGCATGTGGTATAGATTGCGTACTGTCATGAAGTTTGGATACCCCTTACAGTAGCGTAACGTGCTGCAGGCTGGAGGACCGGCGTTGTGATATGGACAAATGGTACAGTTTTCCTTTTCTTACCGCGGGTATACTGGCTCCTGGCCCCGTTTGCTAGAGCGACACAGGGACATTATAGTTGCACAATTCTAGTTACTCTTCACCCTCAAGTTTCATATGGCCGAAGTGTATCTGCTTTCTCTGCATTTGTTCCTCCACACCCTCCATTCCATTAACAGTACACGTCGCTAAACACCATTTTCTGCGAGATTTTTTTATTTTTAAGATTTGTAAGAGAAACGGTGGGACGAATGACTGAGAAATGCATGTTTCTCATTTTCTAGAACAGGCTGTTTAACATAAACCAAAAGAGAAGAGAAGAGAAGAGGCCTTGGGTGACGAAATCAGCCACGTTCTGAAGCCGGAACAGACGAGTGGCCTAAACCGAAATGGAGGAGGCAGAGTTTTCACCGGGTGAAGTTCCACTCAAGAGTGACAGAGTTGAGAAACGCTTATGGTTACGAAGCTACCTTCTCCGTCATTCATTTGGAATGTAATCACATTTAGCTCAAATATTGGCACACATTTTCAGTGCTGCATTCCAAGGTCTGAATTTTGAAAGTTTAATAGCCCGTGGAGGATGATGCTGCTTTGACGTATTTGTATGGTTGAATGTAAGGTTATAAGGTCAGTCTTATGTGGGAGAAATATAAAGCAGGGTAAATAAAGGCGCGTTTCATTGCGCTGAGCCTAGACGATGTAGACGTTACAGTTTTATGGGCGATGTGCAGGAGATAGGCTTTTTGTATTACAGACCCTGACATCCATGAATGAGGCACAAATCGAGCAATTGTAATCGTTTGTCTTTCTGCCGCAAACATTATCTTCAAGGTCGGTGATAATTTGTCGACTGATATGGAGCCTGGGCGAATGTGATTTGTGTAGGACCATCAAAAAATGACGCTGTAGTTGTCAATGTCTATGTTTATTGATGTACTATACTTTCATTACTTGGTCCTATATGAGAGCACGAATAAGCAGGGGAAGTTTATTCACGTAAAAACACTGAATATGGGATCCGTTTTCTTCAACAGACTACTATTTGAAAAGGAAATGTAACGGAGAAGTGTTCCTTTAGTAATGACTTCCGTAGGAGCTACGAACTTCGCTATAATTCTACAGTATTTTAGGAGGTATCTCACTAATTCCATTTAGCAAAGTTCTTGAGGAACTAATAGTTCCTCAGCTAATCAATCTTTTTCGCCCATTAGGAAATCGAGAGTTCATCACCATGTTCACAAGAGCCCTCCGTTTTTCGTGTCCTAAACCACAGGAATACAGTCCACGCCCTCAAACCCCTTTGCTTTAAGATCCACTTTAATATATTTCCATCTTCGGGTCTTCCAGGTGGTCTCTTTTCCCCTGGTTTCCGCACCAGAACCTTACATGCATTTCTTTTCTGCCCCATAATTGCCACATGCCTCGCCCTCGTCATCCTCCTTGATGTTACACCCTAATCATATTTTGTGAAGAGTTACAATTATAAAGCTACTTATGAATACGGCAACTATTATTATTATTATTATGTTGAATCCAAAGTGCACAGTACAAAGGTCTGTGACTAGTAACATTTTTTCTGCATTACACCTCCCTTACGTTTATGTATTACAATGTACTCATATGTAATTTGTAGTACGGTATATATTCAATCGTTTCCCGTGACACTAGTTCTTCATTTTCTGTCTCTACTCTTTGTGCAATTTTTTTGTTTTGTTTGTCCTTTTTTTTCTCTCTCTCTCTCTCCTGTGGCGCTGCGGCCCAATGCGGGCCATGGCCTCCTCATTCTTGAGGTTTCTAGATCACACACAACGACGCATCACATTCGGTAGGGCTCCTCTGGACGAGTGATCAGTTCGTCGCAGAGAAATCTACCTGACAACACACAAAACTCACAACAGACAAACATCCATGCCCCCGGTGGGGTTCGAACCCACGATCTCAGCAGGCGAGTTTCGTCATAGTAGCTTAAGACAGTATAATACATTATTAGGCATTCAGAAGGTGATTTTTATTTTCAACATAGTTAAAAGGTAAGGTAAAGGTAAAGTTCAAACAGGCCACGAAGGCAAAGAGGTGGTGTATAGGTATTATATTTATGATATATTAACGTATCCAGTACGCGTTTTTAAAACTTCGCCCGCACCCAAGTACTGTGTACAGTACATACGGTACGGTCGCTTTTTATCCGAATTTGCAATAGGGCGACGTAAAATATTAATCAAATCTCACTTTTGCTCAGAATTTCAAAAAATGTGAATCGATAGTTTAACTTGTATTCTTTGTTTACTTATATTGTGCTATTGCGTTTAAAGGCGAAAATACGCTACAATTTTTGCAGTTTTATGGGCTAGAAAAGCACTTCCCCTACTCCGTATTTATACCTGAGAGAAAATTATTGTTGAATTATGGTAGACCCAGTATGTGTGTGTGTGTGGGGGGGGGGGTTATGGGTGTGAGTATGTGTGTGTGGGTATGGGTGTGGGTGCGTGTGTATGTAAAAGAAGGTAGGGAATATGAATTAATTTTAAAATCTTCTAAAAGTATTGATGTCAGATCTGGAACACAAAATTTTATTTTAAAAAAAATGAAGAATTAGTTTTACTGCTGTGTACCTAAGAATGAGGGCCGGCATAGCGTAGTCAGTATAGCGAGTCTACGGAATGAACGGTCGGGGGATCAAATTCCGGTGGGGGGCGAGATATTCCGCACCTGTCGATACTGGCCCTGGGACCCTCCCAGCCTCCTGTATAATGGTTACCGGGTCTCTTTCCCGGGAGTAAAGAGGCCGGGGCGTGGGTTTGACCACTAACCCCCTTCTAGAGCCGAGGTTAATCGGAAAATCAGGAGTAGGAGACGAAGAACAGATGTTGGTAAATATTCCTTCGTCAATAGGACCTTTAAAGGTGGAACCAATTATAACTGTTTCCAGCTTTTAATGGGGAAAAGTGTTTGGTTTACAGGGGAAAGACTCTGGTAAGGTAATTACCTTGCTAGAGTCTTTCCCCTGTAAACTGAACACTTTTAGAAAGGGGGTTAAGAATGTAGTTACAAGCAAAGAGAATTCAAGTGGCCATTGATGTAAATAAGTGAAGTGATGTGGAGTGCACTGACGTGATTTATGTGAAGTGATCTTGTTTTGAAATGAACTGAAATGAAGTGAACTAAGGTGAAGTTCTTGGGGACAAAAGTACCAGGTACATTAGTGTGGCCTTATACTGAGGGTACTGGAATGTACTGAAACTGTTACATTCGCTGTGTATCTTGTGCTATGGTTGTTATAACTTGTTCTGTAATGTGTGGGTGTGTGTATGGGTGTACTTTGTAATGTGTGGGTGTTTTGACGATTGTGTGGGTGTTTTGGTAATATGTGCACTTGTATTTACTGTGTTTTGTATTGTTTGTACTGTGTATTTATATTGTTTAGTTTATGTATATTTGATTCTTATTTGTTTTGTCTGTACTAGTGTAAGGCCTACTGCCACCGGGTGAAAACTCAATTGTAGTAAATAATAATACTAATAATAAAGAGTAGATCTGTACCTCTACACCCCCTCCCCCTCTGGGCCTTCCCCCCCTCCCGGGGGGCCTTCATGATCTTTTCTGGGGTGAAAGTTTTACCCAATAGTGAAAAATCCTCGGTGTCTACAAGAGATTCTTGATCAAAGTATTGTGGTATTTACCACTTGTGCTTCGTGTTCTGAAGGCTATCGATGCAAATTTGGGCCGAATGTTTTCGTTGCGTTATTTATTATATCCAAGAATGTACCGAAGTAATGTATCGAAAGATCTATCATCATTATAGATAATTTACCGCTCTTTTTCCTGAGCTAAACATAACAGCGTTGGCGTTTCTGGTCCGAATCTCGTACGGGACAGTGACTATCTAGTGGCGTTTAGTGATTTTCTTCAGTCTGTTCAGGCAAATGCAATGTTGACTGCAATATCCGATCGTACACAGCGACACGTGAGTGACAACTAGCAGGAGAAAGCCCGAATGTCCGAAAAAAAATTGTACCATTTCTATTTTGTAACACAAATCTTACAAGGATTTCCGACGGATCGAACCCCGGCCTCTACCATCAGAATGCGGCTAATAACCATCTGATCTGTGGCAGGGCCTTTTAATGAAGTACGCGAAATTGTTTTGGGGAATACATTAAATCAATTACTCCGTAAATTCTGGTGTGAAATTACGCAAATAAGTACGGTAAATAATGCCTGTCAAACTAGGAGTGTTTAACATGTGTAGCATGTTTGTCGTGACCTTCACGAATACTGCGTTCTTTGACCCTTCATTGCCAAACTCAGAATCTTGTGACACACGTAACAACGTAAAGGTAGAATGATCCCGTTACAGGCCCGGTGTGGCCCAGAGGATGGGTAGAGGTATAGCTCTACTCTTTCATGACCGCGGCACTAGAAGGGGGTGAGTGGTCATCAGCACGTCCCGGCCGCACTTTACCCCCGGGAAAGACCCGATACCCATTTCACAGGAGGCTGGGTGGGCCCCAGGGCCGGTCTGGACGGGCGGAAATTCTCGTCGCCACCGGGATTCGATCCCGGACCGCCCAGCCCGTAGTCAGTCGCTATACCGACTGAGCTACCCGGACCATCATCGAACAACGTATCACTACAAATACAGAGGGGCTGATTAAGGAAATTTTGCGCTATCCTGTTTCCGTAGAATAATAATAATATTAAAAAAAGGCGTAGCAGTGCTGCAAATATTCCCCAGAGAAGTGTTCTGTAGTGTACCAGATGCACGTGAACACTGCATGACGATACTGACATGCGCACTTCCCCATTGCTGCGAAGAAGTGACATCCTGGATTCCACACGTAATTACCGGCAACTAGCTTGCGTGTAACGACGAACACTACTTGCAGCCACGATGTATGTGGAGTTCATTCGCATTTGTAGTTCAGAATGTCCTCATTGCAAGTTCGGCAGACTGCTCCCGCGTCGCGGAATTAGTACCCCAAGAAACTGCACAAACAATTTGTACAATTATCGTATTTTGAAGATCGGGAAACGCTGTTGTCTTCTTGTTTGTTGACATCAGATCGAAGATCGATCAGTTTTATGTAGTAGTGAAGCTGTAAACTTGAATTCAAGAGGCTGCCGTTGCTCCTAACTGAGATTTGTCATTGGTTTAAACGGCTTCTCCAAATTCATACATACTCACCATTCATTATGAACTTTCCTCCTTTTTCAGCCCTTTATAAGCCGTGTCTTCTGCTTTTGATACAGTGTATATAATTGCCCACGAATCACGGCAGTTTGAATGTTTTTTTAGTAGTCTGCCCACTAGGAACAGGTATTTAATGGAATTTTACTTCTCTTCTCTTTGCTGAACTCCAGGTGCGAATACCTAAAGGCTAGAATATTATAATAATTTCATAAGCATATCTGTCCTCTTAGAGGACGGAAATTGCTATGTAAATCAATCACGTACACGTAGCACATAACAAGCGACTGACAGTATCAGTCTGTAATGTGTTCGGGAAAATACTAATTGAAAAACTGTTGTCCGTAAATGTAATAACAGAGCATTCCTACTTGGGAAATATAAATTGACAAACTAATTCCATGGAGCAAAGTCCTTCTTGAGAAGCTAATAGGTTCTCTGCTAGTCAAGAAATTCCCCTAATTTTATGATACCCGAACGTTCATTACAGCATTCACAAGATCCCACCAGCCTTCCCTATCCTGAGCCAGATCGATCCAGTCCCTGCCCCCACATCCCACGTCCTGAAGATCTACCATAATATTATCCTCACATCTACCCCTGGGTCTTCCAAGTGGGCTCTTTCCATCAGGTTTCCTCACCAAAACCCTGTATACACCTTCTCTCCCCCCATACGTGCTACATGCCCCGCCTATCTAATTCTTTTCGATTTGACCACCCGAACAATATTTAGTGAGGAGTACAGATCATTCAGCTTCTCATTATGTAGTTTTCTCCACTCCCCTGTTACCTCCTTCCTCTTAGGCCAAAATAACCTCCTCAGCACCGCACTCTATTCTCAAACACCCTCACCCTACTTCCCTCCCTCAATGTGAGCGACCAAGTTTCACACCCATACAAAACAACAGGCAATATAATAGTTCTGTATATCTTAATTTTATATTGTTATACAGCAAACTGGAAGACAAAACATTCTGCACCGAATGATAGCAAGCATTCCCTGACTTCAGTCTGCTCTTAATTTCTTCTTGAATGGAATTTTGATGCGTTAAGGTTGTTCCCAAATATGTGAACTGTTCCACTCTTTCAGAGAATATTATCAGTCTTTATGTTGTGATTTTTTCCTGCCTTTTGCTCTCGATATATGACCATGTACTTAGTCTTTTCAGCATTTACTTTTAGACCAATCTCCTTACTAGCAACTATTAAAGCTTTTGTGTTTTTCTTTACATTATATATGCTCGCACCCAGTACATGTGAAATACGCAAGGTAGAATATTGAAGCCTTTCAGTAATAAACAACTTTAATTTGTGTACTTGCTTTCCCGTAAAGATCGCACAGCAGTTACTCAGTTAACACCTCCTGCCACTGAATAGCACTGGACGGGTAAACACTTAGTAATATAATACATAAGTTGCATTTTTATAACCTTTGTGCGAAAGTGACGAAACCGACGTGTTAAAAACTTTTTTTTTTTTTTTTGCTAATTTAAATATATTTCCTAAAGAAGTTGCTCGCCCTTTTTCGGAATAGCCTTTCAAGTACGACGTAGAAAACTGAATGAATGGCAGTACATACGACGAAATCTCTTTCCGAAACATCATGTGTGAAGGTCGCCGACGACGTAGGTAACGTACCCTTCTACTTAAGAAGCAATTTCGAAACATGAACGCTAATTAATTGGAACGGTTACATGTATTTCGTACGTACGTAGGCGAGTGATAGATTGGAATGAGCTGTCATGTTGTCACGCACGTCTAACGAGGCTGTAGTGTGGCTGTTTCTTTCGTATGAGACTGTGTAATCCTTTTTCATACAAGCTTAGTGCTGCATGAAGACCACACTGTGTACTATTTGTTTATATCTTCTCAAACTTTGAGCTTTTCTAGTAGTGTATTTCGCACCGTCTGGTCTCTCAGAATTGCTGTAAGATTCCAAGAAAATAGGATGTCATCATGTTCGACATGTTTAAACAATTGTATATTTAAATTTAATTCCAGAAAGGTATTTCTGTTTTAAAATACTCTTCATTTTCTACGGGCAACACAGAGAGTTTAAAACGGCCGATATTCCTGCCTCTTTATCCAGATTTCAGAAACATGATTTCATACGAAATTTTCTTGGAGATATCTGCTATAAAATAGTTCTCAGCTCCATGGAGGAGTTCTATTTTAGAAGCTAGACAAGAAATATCCCACTTTTTGTGAAATTCAGAGTTTTATTGCCATATTAAACAGGGCGAACTGTTAGTCCGTATCTTAAGTAGATGAATACACTTCGCTCTGCATTGCCAGGTTTCTTTAAGAATAAGTTTAATAACGTTCTTGCATCTTCATCTACTTCTTCCAGTGGTTTCTTCCTCAGATATTTTTTTGTTTAAAACTGTGAGTGCATTTCTCTTTTGTCTCGCGTGTTCTTGAAGAGAAGAAAACGTGAAACTACTCGTGTTGCGATTCGTTGTTATCCCTTTAATTTCTTTACATGTAGTAAATTTCATCCTCTGGATCCTCTTCTCAGAAGCTTTAAATTTATATATTTCTCTGAGGGTGGGGTCCCAGTTCCAACCCCATGCATAGCAGCAAGCAAAATTTAGTGTTTAACCCCTACGTTTTTTGATAGGAGGATGGGGACAAGAATTCTGAACTGTATGGTGGCAAGAATTTCACTGATTTAATACACCCTTAAATTCGCCGTGGATGTGATTTTTATTTATTACTGTTTTTCTAACTTAAGAACATCGAAGATGAAGACAGTTTGGAGGATTAGATTCATTGGTTCAGCATCAGATGATATTACGGAGTTACTTATCCGTACTGGACCTAGCCTAAGAGTTTTAAGTTAACAAGTTAGTTAGTAGACTGTAAGTTCAGTATTAAGATATTTGTAAAAGTCTGTAACCGTCCTCCTTGGACTGCCTGGCCCACTGGTACTTAATTGCAATAACCTCGTGAGTGAACGCGAGACGTAACCTTTAGGGGTATTTACCGGGGAATGTCAAGCAAACTTAGATAAATTTCTTGGCGTAATTACACTAATTAATCACAAATACTTAAGAGTTATCGATCGATGAACATAGGTAAGGCGAAAAATGGCTAGAACAACAAAGACTGAACCGTGCTGTTGCTTGTCTGTTTCCTTGACAATCATAGCGAGGCCGAAAACCCTTACAGCCGTGCCAGTATTCTGGAATGTTTTGTCTCTCTTCCTTGTTCAGAAACGGCCTGTCGGCAGGTTTGTTCAAAAATAGATTTTCGAAAGATACCCTTACATGAAATAAAGTGAAATGCCAACTTGATGCAACTAGGTAATTTGCTGATGTATTCTTAGCTCGAAATGTTGCATCAAGTTGGCATTTCACTTTATTTCATGAGGAAGATGCACGGTCAAACAATCCTCAAATACTCTTACATGCTTAAAACTACCTGTTGCTTACAACGAAACAGACATTCAGCCTGTAATGGGAATGAGGTTGTTAGACCCCTACCGATCCCTGTAACATGCGTGTCTTAATTGCGGGCAGTGATTAGAAGTTTGAACTGCGAACCCCCGGTGCCCATTCTAAATTTTCGATAGTACGAGTACAATTGTGCGTGATGTCAGGCTTCCGCCGCAAGGTGGATGAGTACAGTTTTGGCATTTAGTTGCACCAACAAAATGCACATTTTTTGTTCACTACACGTCTATACCATAATTCTCCTGCATGTTTCGGTGTGTCTGACCCTATCTTCAGGGAGAACTTACGCGTTCCTCGCTCAAAACACCTGCTTTTACACAGCTATTATCTACTGTACAGTGGTTGGGTCATAAAATCTAAAAGATACAACTGTGTTGGCTGACAATAATTTTTATTGTAAAGCAGCATAAATCATGTGCTTTTAACCATTGTACGTATTATTGTAAACCAATATGGTTGTATATTTTATATTTTATGACGCAACCACTGTACCGTACATAATTGCCGCGTATAAGCAGGTGTTTTTGAGTAAGGAACACGTAAGTTCTCCCTGAAGATGGCGTGGGATATACCGAAACAGGTAGGAGAAACATGGTGTGGTGTAGGTATGTAATGAATTAAAGTGTGCATGTAGTTGGTACAGTTGAGGAGGTGTCTAATATTGCAAAATGCAAGGAATGGAATACTGCAGAGTAAAGTGTACAATTTTGATTTAATTTAGATGTTACATAAACCAGGGACCGCCTCTGTGGTCTAGTGGTCAGAGTTTCTGGCTACAGATACAGAGGTCCCGGGTTCGATCCCCGGCGCTACCAGATTTTCTGAGTAGTAGTGGGTCTGGAACGGGGTCCACTCAG
>Ga0123354_10006119_pt1 | contig 17781 bp, 7 predicted proteins | sample TergutLab28metaG_2_FD_97872 | JGI IMG/M metagenome (GOLD analysis project Ga0123354, IMG submission 97872) | Labiotermes labralis P4 segment gut microbial communities from Petit-Saut dam, French Guiana - Lab288 P4 | ecosystem: Host-associated > Arthropoda: Insects > Digestive system > Gut ...
ATTTTTTTTTTTTTTTTTTTTGCCTGTCGCTTGTATTCCATGGTAGGGATATCCCTTGCCAAAGTCCAGCACTAGTCGGCGAGCATGTCACAGTTCCATTTCCCTTGATATCTCTTCTCCATTGAAGAAATGTCTTGATGGAAATGTTCTCCATGTTCATCACTCACTGCACCACAATTCTGTGGAAAAAAATTCAAGTGCGATGAAGGATGTGTATTTGCAGCCTAATTTCTGGTAGCTCTGCAAAAAGTTGTTTACAAGCTCCACATAGTTTTGAGCTCTTCTGTTTCCCAAAAATACTTTTACTACAAATTTAAAACTGTCTCAAGTTGCCTTTTCATTGCCTTGAAGAAGCTTGTCGAAGAATTCGTCCTTGATAATGTCTCATATTTGTGGACCAGTGAAAATACTGTCTTTCAATTTTTCCTCGCTTAGTCTGGGGAACTTTTCTCATAAGTGAGTAAAGGCAGCTCCTTCTTGGTTTATGGCCTATGCAAAATTTTTCATCAGACCAAGATTTAAATGCATGGATGGCAACAAAATTTTACTCGGTTCCACTTATTGTTGATTTTCCACATTCATGATTCCTGGTTCCATAGATTTTCTGGCAGACCAATATTGTCTTGAGAAATGAAGAGACCGAGCTCTGCTGTTCCGTTCACAAATGAAGCAGCAATATTTTGTGAATCCATGTTGTAGTCCAAGTAGTAAGGCAATCACTTTTAGGTCACCACAGATTTGCCATTTAAATTTATTGTAATTAATGGCTTCCATCAGAATCTTCAGGTTCTCATATGACTCATTATTATGCACTGAATGACCAACAGGAATAGAAGGTAGGGTGTTGCCATTGTGAAGGAGAACGGCCTTGAGACTCAACTTAGATGAGTCTATAAAGAGTCCAGAGGATTGTGATTAATATTGAGTGTTTGCATCAGGCCATCAATATCAGTGCAAACAACAAGGCCCCTTTCCATTTTAAAGAAATGAACTAGATGTTCATGCCTTTTACGATACACAGAAATCATTACTCATCATCTGGGAGTGCAGTGCTTACACATGTATCCTTTCTCAAGTAACTATTTTATGCATTAAGCCACACTTCATATATGATGACAGCTAGAGCCAAGAATTGAATTCTAAGGCCATATTTGGTTTCAGCATGTTGAATTGAAGAGGAATCAACTGTTTTGGTTATGGATACATTTTGTGTGTTGACCATTGTAATCAAGCACCTTACTTAATATAACCTAAAAGTAACAAGGTTAGAACTCCACACAGCTGCAGTACCTCCCACTCAAAATTTATTTCAACAACATAACCTAACTTATTATTACTATTTTAGGTAAAAACAGAGATCTCATTTATTTTTATAATACTTTATGTCAATATTTTCCTCCCACATATTCTGTACACAGTTCTGCACAGTTGTATTACCTGAAGTTGACCAAGTTGGACGAAACATGTTGTAAATGACACTAAATCTCTAAAAAAAAAAAAAAAAAATCTGTTGTGACTGGCATTTTTTTTTTTTACACTTCGGTTAAGAAATTCTCTGCATTTAATGGATCCTGGACGTTCATTACCACATTCACAAGAGCCCATCATTTTCTCTATTCTGAACTTTTATTGAGTACATTGTCTGGAATCTGTTGGAAGACATTTTGAAAAGGAATTGAACTGTTCTCAGGCTGCAGTCAAAATTTAAGCTAATTGATACATCCAGTTTCATGATAATGACATTTTAGTGTTCTAGGCATTATCTTACATGAACTTCAACTGTAACAGTGGAATAATTAACAGCTTGTAGCATAGTTCTTGGAGTAACTGTTAGATGAAGTATTTGTCTTTGAAAAGGGTCAAGAAGGAACAATTTTTATGCAGTCCATTTTCAGTAAATTTAGGAATTTTTATTATATTTCAGCAGATAGATAAACATGAAGTATTTCTTCCTCTTTCTTATATTTATCAATTTGATCGTTCTATATTAAATGCAGTGTGAAATGATGTAAATGAAAGTAAAGAGGAAATTGCTAAGGATGTGGACACAGCAAGTGTAACTTATTTTAGGGTATGTCAGGGTATTTGTATTGGGAAACAGAGGACAAATTCAGCTTATATACATATAAAAATTACATAAACTTATAATTGTGACTAACACCTTTCTTTAATTTTTTAATTCTACACTAAAATTTTAGTTTCAAGTAGAATTATCATACACTTCTTGTAGAGCTCTGTCCTTTCTAGATTTTGGTATGGTATACAGTGACAAATTTTCAGTCTGTTATGTTTGTTTTTACAGATATTGGTTCATTAATTTTGACCAGCGTAATTTATTATTATTTACTTATTATGTATATGATTTAGTATATTAATTTACAATTGTTGGTTATTGTTTATAATTTATTTCTGTTTTGCCTCCCTTACTGTACCTTTTTTATGGAATTTTGTTAAAAGAGCGAAATAAAATGAACCATTTAAGAAAAGAATATGTTTGCATGTTACTCTTGATTTCTGCAACACAAACAAATTTGGGCTTGAAAATTAAAGTCATCGAACATATGATGCCATGTCAATTAGCAGTTGCCGTCTTCAGGGTATTCCAAAGGACCAGACTGAATCTGGTAGCAGCCAGCTTCTCCTAAACACTCACAACTATTTTCCAGCTGGCATGGCACCATATTTAGCAAGACTTTAATTTTCATTGACAACTTCAAAGTAATTAATATGTGTCATTGAAACAGTGGAGTGCATTCAATAAGTGATACTAATTTGCTTGCATCTTGTCATCACTATGTGTACAAAATAATACATACATAAAGACCTCATACACAGTCAGAATAAGATGCAAGTCCAACTGATGATGTCAAAGTGTTATTGCAGAAAGCCTTCCACATGGAAGTTAGCTGCAAAACAGCTTTCAGTATTTTAGCCTTCCTTCCAGTTGGTCATGTTGCTTGGTATGTGCCAGTTGCTAGATGTCAGGTTACTGATGTTGAACTCACAAAGAAGCACTTGTCTTGTCTCATAACTTTACTTGAGAATGATGCATGTTACTATTACCATACAGAGTTTTAAATTCTAAGAATAGTATATGCAGTACTTTCAGGGGTGTATAAACTGGTCTGATTCTAAATATATAAAATACGTGTGATGTGTATAGCATTAAAAGCAAGTGTCAGAGGCATGACTGTTTACAAGCACATAAGTACATGAAAATCTCAGTCATGTTTCCTGGGTATACTTTTTGAGCATTCATAATTGTAAAATTACCTGAAATTGCGTTACTGCAGTTTGTATATATTTTTCATGCAAAGCTCACAGAGTGAACATATTTAAGGGGATTGTGTCCATCTGTCCACCAACCTGTGTTGCATATTTAAAAATGGCGACGGAACCATGTTTTATTTAGAATTGGGAGTAAACACTAGAAGTTTGCAGATGAGGTTCAGTATAAACCCTGTGTTGTGTGAATTTCAAAATGTACTTTATAAATATTTGAAAAATGACTCATTGTATGAAAAATTGGAACAGGATATCTGCAACATACAAATCAAACATTCTGTGGTTTGTAATGAATGACTTCGCAAAAATAACTGTATATTTGCAATAAATGAATGTGAAAGCCAGTGAAGGGCAAAGTTATTCATACACACACAACATTAAGGCATGTGGGGGAATGAAGGTATGTCTCTACATATAATCTTTAGCACTAGATGGGAGTGAGTGGTGAGCTGTATGCTTATTACGTAGGAGGATGAATAGGCCGCAGAATAGTTTGTGTACCTTGGAGAAGAGAAAAATCTCTTGCCCTCTTGGAAATCAAAAACAATTCCTCAGACTTTCAGTCACTATATTGCCTAACCTCTCCTGGGTTCATAACAAAACCCGTGAAGCATGCAAACTAGTAATGAATGCCTCAGAAAATGCTAGCTTGAGTGAGGCACAGCTGTGCTGTCTCATCATGTCTAGTGTTTAACTGTATTTTTTCCCTGAAGTTGGAAGCAGAATGCTGCTCCAAAACATTTCTCTGCCTCACTACACATTGTCGCCGAAGACAATATTAAGTAATGTTGGTAGTTACCATCCTTAGAGTGTCTCATGAATCAGTTACATCTGTATATATTAAAGATTCTTATGTGTGGAATTTGTATGGATAATAATGACACCATTTTTAATCAGGAGTGTCCACGTGACTTAATTTGTTATATGGTTTAGTTGTAACCATCCATAACATTGCTATCTTGGAAGAGTGGTGAAATCCATGTTTGCATCCACCTTGCAGTTTTAATAAAGAAATAGTTTAAAAGGAACAGTATATTTAAAATAGAAAGCTTTCAGTTGTATTTTCTGCCTGCTGTTGACATGCTATGTTTTGTGGAGGGAAATTTATTTCATTGGATTCTAGTGTGGTTTCCTATGGCATCTGGTATGGGCTGTCCCTTCTTTTCATATTACAAGATTATTAGATGAATTTACTGTTAATAAAATAAATATAATTTTGGCTTCATTGTATAATAAAATGCTGGGCACAGCTCCAGCCTATTACAGTTTTCTCACCCCAGGAAGTAGTAAAACGGACATGTGCATTCCATCTGTGAGTTTAACATGGCTGTGTTAGGTGATGTGTGTTAAAGACAACTTGAACTCTGTGCTTCTGTGGCACTGTCAGCGTGGGCAGCGGCCAGCCATAGTGTGTGTGGGTGTGTGATGTAGAGTAGAGGTTAGCAGTCACCCTGCTCCATAGTGTGGGCCTTGCAGGCTTGTGGATTGGACAGCTCTCTATTGCAGATAAGGGTGTGCAGGGTGGTTGCTGATATGCAGAAGACTATAGACAAATATGTCAGATTAATTCATTTCAGAGTTTTCGTAATGTAACTTATAATATAGAATTTCTTTCTTACAACCTACTGTTTGTTCCCAGAATTCACCTTTGTATGGCTTCAAACAATATAAATTTCAGAAAAGACTCAGATATTCAGGGATGTGCACTGTGCCATTATATGTGCAGTTCTTAACTTTTCAGAGGATCTGGTCCCTTCATCTTCACAGTCCAACTGTGTGAGAATTTCGGGAATCACTTACCCATTGACAGAGCATTATGTCCCAGTAAATTGAGTCTTCAGCAACACCACTTTGAGAACATCGTATCTTGTAAAATCAATTTTATTTATAATATTTAATAGTAATTCGTAATCCATTGGCATATTTGGCAGCTACAAAAGTCTCACTATTTGGAAGATGTTAGCTACATCATTGGCTTTGAAATGTAACTGGATGAAATCAGAACTGTTCATTTGTTGCTAAATTGTCGCATGTAGCATTCAGTTTTGCGACACTTATTTTTAAATATGAGTACTCAGTTTTATGTAGGATATTTGAGAAGGCAGATATCAGATAATGTCCAAAATGTGGAATTATCACAGTCCAGTCTTCAGCTTGCCTGGCCCTTAGGTGTTAGTAATACCAGGTCCATCCGATGTTTGTGTGGTGGGGTACCTTGACAGTGACCAGATGCACTGTGGCTAGAGTTGGCATCTTCAAGGTTTCCATAATTATTTTATAGTTCACAAAATTGTGTAGCTTATCTGTGTCATTATTATTAATTAGAAGTTTTTCTATATGCCATTAAAAACTTATGTCCAGAATTATATAAAATCATACTTGATTCATGTGTTGAATCGTAACCACTTGTCACAGGTGTATGTAATGGCATCTTACTAATTACACTTAAAAACTGATATTCTTACACCTGCATGCGAAGGTTACGCTTGACTTAGATGGTCTCAGCATTTGTATAATTTTTCTGAATTCAAACTCATTTTATTTTCCAGACATGTTATAATAAGAGTTGGTGTTCCTTAAAATGTAAATTAGTACTGATTTATACCAGTCAATATACCTCAGTATAAAAGAAACAGAATTATGTATTAAGTTGCTGTATTTCTGCTTCTAGTCTGAGTGTGCTTTGACCACTCACTGAAGATGCACAGTAACCAAAGCCATGGTACCGCTGGTCATGCACAAGAGTTAGTAGTCCAATAATATATGTGTTTGGTTTCAGGACTGTGGTGGTCTTAGTCCCTCCAAAATTGAGGCGGTAGTATTCTTTATATAGAACTTTCATTATTCCAAGTTCTGGTAGACAACACAGTTTTGTTATTCATATGTTTCTTATTCTTTATTTGTATTTATCTTCTCTTTTAACCAAGATTCATGTACAATTCAACATAAAATGGTAACCTGAAGGAAATGTTTTTATTTCACTGGTTTGTAATTTATTTAATCGTTTCAAACTTTCAAATCTAGGAATGTAATTCTCTGTAGGTTTTGAGGCAGAAATATGGAGTGCAATAAAACCATTATATTTACCATATTTCACAGACTGTAAAATGCACCAAGATTTTACAAACCAAGTAAAGTGGAAAAAGTATTTTATTCATGCTTGAAGCATCTTCAGATCATATTTTATTTAGCATTTTCCAGGAGAAAAAAATGTATCTGATGGTTAGCAAAATATGATGTGAAATTTATGATTGAATACAAGGAGGATTATTTGAAATATTCGTGTAGTTGTTTTATGTGAATCTTGGTGAAAAAACAAGGCAGCTGCCATCTTCCACGTCTTTGCCTTATCTTTGCCACTTTTTCTTAATTTTTATTTTATTGTATGGGACTTTTATTCTTGTAGCAAGAAAGCAGGCCAAGGGTTTATGTGCCTCATTGGTACCAAATTGATAATAATCAAGGCAGAACAATTTCAATCTTAAGCATGACAATTTTAACAGTTTACAAACCATATTGGTTGAATATAAAGTGTGCCACTTTGCAGTACTATATAGTCAAAAAAACGTAGATGACAAATCATGACTCCTGGCCATACAGCAGTTCATTTTCTTTCACCAACCAATTTATACCATTAGATAATAATTTAATACTCTCATGAGATATTTCATAATGTGTGCTGGAAAGCTTTCTACGTAAGATCCTCTGCTGTCCTCAACATACTATCACAGGAAGAACATAATTTTACATGCTTGAAAATTGTGTCTCAGTATATATTCAGATCGCTGTGAAAATTCCAGGCCTGAATATGTTCCATATTTGATACCAATCCTGGCCCTTACTTGCTCTCTTATTCTCTTTCCAAGCATCTGCAGTGTATGTGCCATGCAATGTGTAAAGTTACCATCCACACACACACACACCTATATATACTGCCATAATCATGAAGTTGTAACATCTGATGTGGTCTGTTGGTTGATCAAATATTACCTTCATTGTTTGCTAATATTTCTAAGCAGCAACCAAAAACATGATAACTCTTACACTGATGATTGTATTATTTAAAAGTTTTTAAAGTAAATTGGTTATCTTTAGAACTGTTGATACCTGTGGCCTTACCCTGTACAGCACAGTGGTTACTACTGATACCACTTGCTTTAACATTAGATGCTGGAGAGTTTGCCCATATAGTTGACTCATGTGTTTGTATAGTTAAAGGATAGGACAGAAATTAGACTTACACACATTTATGATTAGTTCTAATAATTGAGACAAGCTGTTCTCAGTGAGATGTGTGCTGGGCCAAATAAAGTTTTTGTAATCATTTGCAAATTATTATACAAGGATGCACGGTCTACAAAATATAAAATTCGGTGATGCAAAACCAACACATCAGTTTAAGAACATCAACATAAAACTGTACAAGACTAATGCGGCAATCTGGTATAATAAAATGTGCAGGCTGAAACAACTAACCCCCAATTACATCCACGTTAAAGTGAATGGAAACAATCCACAATGCTAAAAATTAATTTGCAAATGATTATACAAGGATTCACGGTCTACAAAACATAAAAAAAAAATGTAATTGTTATAGGCTGTATCTTTGTGAGGTATGAGCTGAGGCTGTAGAAACAGTTGAGTATCGAGTATGAACAGTTGAGAACATCAATTACTGACATTTAAAAGTTCCCAATTCTAAATCTCCCCACTTTCAATATCAAAATGAAGATCAGTTGTAAATCTGTTTATAAGAATGCCGATCGTGTGTGTTTAAACACTTGGTGTTTTTCTGGAAGGTATTCTCAAATTGAATATCCATGTACCATAACAGAGCACGTTTGCCAGAAGTTTCACTATCTCCAGACATTTCCTAAGTAGTTTTATTTGATGGTCTTTTAAAATAGAAAACACTGATTGATTTGAAGTAACATCTGTGATTTTGTGAATTTTAATACTTTTTAACTTTTCTAGTTTTAATAATTTAATGGCAATAGAAATATTTCAGATGTAGCTAAAAATGACATTTTGTGACCAGCTGTAATGTTATCTTCATGTTTCATTAAGAGTAATTACTATTTAATTATATTATTAAAGTAATATTTCACTCATTTGGTTTCTGTTCTTGTATGTTGCAGTCATAAGTTAGATATCCATATTTAATACTTTCGTAGTTATGCACATGGTAGATACAACAGAATTAATCCTTAGTCAGTGACAGCATTTTGATATTATTGTATATGTGACAGTACATTTTTGTGCAGTACAGCCATCCTCTTTGCTTCGGACAAGCAGAGGGTTGAAAATTGTACCCTGTTTATCAAAAAGCACTAATTGTGTGTACTTCTTCAGGTGACAAACAGGAACTCTACAAGCAAGTTGAAAAATTGTGTTTTTCAGAACGAATAGTGCAAATAATGGGTTTAGTTTGTGTTACATTTTGTGTAAAATAACTTATTTTAAAACTGTCTACCAAAATTCTCATTGGTCACAGCAGTAACAATCTATTGTAGACTGACAGACCATCAGAATTAACTTCTGGTGTATGGCAAATACGTTTTTACACTCAGCAGTATGGAGCAATAATAACAAAGACATTCTCACAACATTTCAGATTGTTTAGTTATTGAAATGTTGGCTTCTCAGATGCATAGAATGCTAGTGCTTTATATGTAAAATTCATTGCTTTCACAAGTGCTGTAATGTGTTAGTGGAATGTCTTGCACTGACTGCACTTTTGCATGATGTTGACACCAGTAGAAGCCTTGTTTGTAACAGCATGGGTTAGTGGCTAGACCATGTCACCTGGTTACCATGATTACCTCAATAATATATTATTAATGTTTTCCTCGTTTGCATAAAATGTCATTTTTTGTCATACAGGAGGTGAAATTTTATTAAAGAAAATTAATATCAGATTTATTATCTTTTCTTCTGTGAGTTAATTTGTTAAGAAGAAGTTAATGAGTTAAAATCAGGTGACGTTCCTACATATGTCTCTTTGCTGTTTATAGCAGTGTTGGGACTATGTATGTAGTGTGCTGTGAGGTATTATAACTTGACACAGACTGTCTCTTTTTACATCTACAAACTACCCTTCTTACGTCTTTCATTTCTTTTGCTATAATACCGTTCAGAACTACATTCATGCATACTACTTTTTATATTGAGTGTAGGTATTCCTGAGAAGTAATATATAATATTCACAGTTTTTATCGTGACTTCTGCCAAACTGGAGTAGTTTTCATCTTGTAACATGTTTAGTGACATATGATATTTTGAATTTATTAAACTTTTTACATATTTATACTTTGTAGTTTGTTAATAGGATCGATTATCCTTATGATAATGTAGTTCGTATTTTAATAATTAGTGACTGTTTACTGTACATATGTAGCTTGTAAGTCTATGATATAGTTCTTATGTATCTTACAAAGATATATTTATTACAATTATTGAGAAGGGGCTTAGCAGTCCAGCGCTGTCATGGTGCAGCAAGTTAATAGGGCACTATTGATCACCTGGCACTTAACACACTTTCCCAGTTCTGAGACTCATTCACAGACACAGTCTGTTACATGTTAAAATATGCACTGCAATAAAATTGTACAGAATTACTTCAAGTACCAAGGCTGAGCAGTGAGGGCCAAGTGGTACAGTATTATTTTTCTTTGTGTGTGTGTAACAATGTTAAGTTGTTTTGTGGACAGCGGTCATCGTTTTTTAACTGCCTCCTGGATATGGCGGCTGGCCAGTGGACTGGAAATTCCAAAACCGGAAATCTGGAGCCTGAGTCAGCAGAAGAAACCACTCTGCTGTCTCGCAGAAACACGGGGCGTAGGAGTGGCAGGTGAGCTGTTCCTTTTTTCAGAGTGGCAGTGACAATTTCATTGCTTTTTTTGATGATTGCTTTTACACTATTGTGGTTTTCTGCAGCCACCTCAGAAAAGCATACTACATCTTTACTGTATACTGTATATCAGAAATACCCTCAGTTTTAGCAAGAGAGAAAACTTTAATATTCTTGAAAATGATAATTATATTACTAGAACAATTTTTTGGGAGTGTTGCTATGGTACTGAGAGGCAGTGGGAATTCCATGGGTTCCATTTAGAGAAACAGAAGTAAACATTTCCACTCTGTCTTCTGTTCAGTCTCAAGAAATGTAAAATCAGAATTTTTTTCAAGAAAAATTCATCTCTGAAAGTAAAATTCTTAATGTGTCCATCACAGAGTATCTTGCAAACTTTTAATGCTTGTGGAGACCTGTAAATAAAGGAGTTGTTCCTTTTGGTAAGGAGAACTTGGAAGAGTTATTGTGCTGCTTTGTACATGGGTCAGAGTCCAAAGCAATTTCTACAGGCATTATGTGATGAATTCTGTGTGAAACATATGTCATATCTATACAGACAAGTCCATTCATGCACAGGGTAAGATACTAGAGCCTTGCTAGAGTATGGACAAAATCATGGTGACCATCTTTTACTACCCTGAGGAAAACCCAGTGTTTCACTGTAGCTTCTGTGCTAGGATATGGGGAAAATAAAAACCTTTCAATACAGGTTTTGATGCACAGCTGTGATAGTTTGACATACGGTATTTAGTGTATTAACTTCCATTACAAAAGGGACTTGCGCAGATAAATATTTTAAAATTTTGCTACTTTTTTCTTTGGGCAAAAATGTTGGAAAAAATTGACAAAAAAATTAAATGACTCCTGAATCCTTTTAAACTTCTGGAATTGCATTAAATTAATAGGGTCTGCAACTAATATTGACAAGTAAATGCTTGTGTATAAACGTGTATGGAAATCTGATACTGGTTACATTGCAATATTTAGAGCTTTACTCTTAATCATAAGATGTGCACAGTTATTTAACTTTGAACATGGTATAAATAGTATAATGGTATCTCCATTAATCTGATGAATGTAACACACTAGTTTCAGTCATGTGTGTATGTGTGTGTGTGTGTGGTACATACATAGCAGGATTGTGTTGACAGATCTTAAAGTTAGCTTCGTTTCTGTTAGTTCTATTTCTTACACCTTGATAAAAATCTCTTATGGTTCTGCTACTTGTTTGAGGCTGTAGGAGACTCATATAAGACATTCTGTTCATAAAATCTTCATCTTATGTGAGGTTTTTATTTAACTTAAAAGGACTGTGTGTGTGTGTGTGTGTGTGTGTGTATATACATATACACTAAGAGGCATGTTTCTGTTTGTTACAGGACTAAAAAGGTGAAGGATGTTGTGGTGATGTACTGGGGTATATTTTATAGTGGAATGATCTTTACTGTAAATACTGTGGCTTCATCCAGAGCTCTAAAACTGACGATTTCTAATAACCTGTAAAATATGAGACACTGAATGGCTGAACTGAACAGTTTGCCTTAGTTTGTTATGCTTTATAGACTGTTCCCATATTCTTTGTTGGGAGAAAACTGTGGAATAAAGTCATGGAAATTCAGGATAAAATTGGTTCATGTAAGAAAACAGTCATTACCTCTTTAAAAGTAGTGCATTATTTTGGTGGACAGACTGAATGAAACCACCAAAAATCTGTGTCACAGTAGTTTACCTACAACAAGAGATTCGAACCCAGGACCACTTGAACACAAGGAAAGAATGCTAACCATGTTAGTTTGGTGACTGCTTATTCGACATGTAGGAAATTCTTTTGTTCTGACAGTACGCAACAATATCGTACAGAAACTGCAGAAAATGATGAGAAGAGCTTGGATGCTGTCACATTGTTCCCCTGCACTCTGGTTTTCCTGTCATAGGGCCTAGGCCACATTACCAGGGTGGTATTGGTTGGTAGCATCTAGTGTAATTGGTGGTGCTGGTGTTAAGCAAGTAGTGTACTGATACTGGTAGTGTCTAGTGCAGGGGTGTCAAACTCAGACAGTATACAGACCAAATGGATAGCTTCAAAATGTTAAGGTACACTACATATCATTTTAAAAGAGCAGGTATTGTAATTAAAATGAAACATCATTAAAAGGCCAGATGATAAGGTTCAATGTACTTCATATCTTTAAATGATAAAAGGAAGATGTGTTATAATTATTGAACTTAAAGCTTTATTGCATTTTTGTCTTTGCTGATGTATGTTGTACATTATCATCCATGGATAACAAATCTTTTTAAGTGTTAAGGCCATCCCTTATAAACATTTTAAATTAAAAAATTGTTCAGTGCTGAATAACTACATTCTGCTAATGGAAAAATGTCAGTGAGAAGGCCATATAAAATTAGCTGGCAGGCCATTTGTGACTCGAAGGCTGCATGTTTGATACCCTTGCTCTGGTGTGTTTAGTGATAAGAGATGTTAACCTTCCCTGTGTCACAATAATTTCCCAAAATTCCTCACCTCTTTCATTTTGTTATTTGAAATTCCACATTTTGAGGTACTTTTTCACTCATATTAGTTCATTACCATATGAGAGCCACTTCTGCCATCAAGGATCACTCACAGAATTTGAAATATGAGGAATGTAAATGAATGGAACATTTTGGAATATATTACCTAATAGGCAGGTGTTTGTCGAATATACCAGATGTGACATACCAGAGGAAATAACAAGTGCCAAATATATTGTATGTGACATGAGAAGGTTACGCTTAGTGTCTGATGGTGCAGTGTTGCCCTCTGTATTCTGCAGTGGTTCTGCATCTGCAAACTGACTGTCAACTCAAGTCCAGATGTTTCATGCACCATAATGTGCAGCTTTTTACAGTTTTTCTTTGTTTATTGACATTAAAACCTTTTCTTTCAACATGTATTCATATACACTGGTGTGTTGCATAGTCATCATCATGATCATGACCATTCATTGATAGTTCCATCTGGATGGGTCTTCTTATTCTTATTCTTAATCTTATTCTTATTTCATCCTAAAAAGCAATACAAAATGAGACAGAGTCTTCTTCATTTATACCATCACATAAGTAATCCTCTTTTCTTGCTGTGTGTGTCTTCTCTCATTATCTCATTAGTAGGCATTCATTCATAATCTTTATTTTATATTGTTAGAGGAATAATGTTGTTGCCCACATGTGACTGTGTTCATATGTCTGTTTACCCTAACATTCTTTGTAGAGTTTCTGCATTCAGATGTTGCCTGACATCCTAGCATCATATATTATAATCTTCTGTTCCATTTCAGATTACTCCTACGAACTGTTGTCTGCACTGCTTGTAGTCTAATTGTGTCATTCTCTTGGATTGTTATCAAGTTGCTGCTCCATATAAACAAGTTAGGAAAATCCATGCAGAGCATAATCCTTCTGGTGTGTTCACTCTGTTGTTGTCTTTGGATTGCAAGTTCATTGATAATTTCAAGAAAAACACTGGAAAGATATTTTAAATGTCCCTTTCATGTTTGCACAACAGACAATATAAGACTTATCCATACCTTAGGAACAGATTTACAACTTATCATAAGCAGCATTGTGGAAATGTCCCTATATAATGAACATCTTTTACAATCATTGATTCCTGGTTGGTGTATTCAGATCAAATATTTCTTCAGCCCCAGCTTGCTCCTTGTAGAAGATGCTGCCTTAATTATAAAGCTGATTGTGCCAATATATAGTATATGTACTTAGGTCTTCATGAAGAATGTTTGATTTTTACCAAATTTTAGTGAAAATCTGAATTATGAGATGTCACAAACATCCATCTAGCGGAAGTTGTGCTGTTTTATTCAGAAAGGTTAATAGTTGTTTCTGGCAACTGCTTTGCAAACACACAAGAAAGTAGGCAAGTGACATGTATGAAACGTGTTATTTGCCTCCTGTCTTACAGAATTTTCCCAGTTCCAAATCAGATACTCTACAGTCTAGTAGAGTTTATTGCCACGTACTCAGTTCCCACTTTGCCTAATATCAGTGTACTCTAGTCACTGGACATTGCAGTGCATAGATGAACGTGTATGATTTGATTGATCAATGGTTTTCTTTCATTGCCTGCAAAAATGACCATAAGAAATGACACACACCTGAGTAAACAGTTTGCACATCTAGAGACATTCCTTTCCACATTATCATCATTATGTGTTTTGTAATGTTATCCTACTACACATGTAAGATGAGATTTTATACCTGGACTTTAGTTACAGTTTTAGTTGTCTAGTGTTAGCCCTAGCATTTCTAGAAGTAACTAACACAGAAGTTTATTGTACTTACAAAAGTATTAATAAGTAATATAGTTTAGTATAAACACAGTATTATATATTTGAGAAATATAGGGATTATGAGTTGTGTTTCTGCATATTGAAGACCTACATCTTAAAAGTATTACTCACTTCAAATTTCTAATTATATGAACATGTAATAAAACCTGTTATCATTTCTGTGAAAAGGTTTAGAATATCACATGATATTGTTGTCTGTATAACATAGCTTTTGTTATGGTCACAATGTAAAGCACATACCTTGACTAGGAAGAGACAGACCTTCCCTCCCACAGGCAGCATGTTTACATTCCTCATTAAATTTCTATAGGTGTGTAGTAAGTTATGGGGCTGGTGCAGTTCAGTTTGTATATTGACTGGACTGCATGGAGGATGATGACCAAGAAGTCGTAGTTCACTTCCTGGCAGGGACAAGTGCACATGTTAAAGGAGGCTGCTGGTCTACAGACCTCACTCCCATATCAAAATAAAAAAAAAATTGGCATATTATACCTTGTGATTTAAATTGAGTTGTGGAACATGTAGTTATATTAATGGTATAGAAATGCAGTTGCAAACAGTGTTGTGTTACAGCTGTGTTTATGATATGATTTTTTAATACAGTTTTTAAAATTAAATATAAATTACGTATATACAGCCTGAGGGTCACCCCCCCCCCCCCCCCCCAGCCAATGAAAAATCCTGAGTGTGCGCCTGGACAGATGCTAAGTGTTCAGACTGGCTCTTGAACCCACCTAGCCTGTTATTCAATGGGTATGGGGCCTCTCTCCCAAAGGGTAAATTGAGGCATGAAGTTGACTGTAGCAGGTTGATAGTGAATGGAGCTATTTACCTTCATGGCATCCATAGGGACAACTTTACATACAGTGCATTGCATCTTCCTGAGCTCCATATGCCATATCATCTCTTCAGACATGGCCTTAGCCAGACGTGAGACAAGTGTAAGATGTATGAATTGAAGTGCAATGTATTTTATGGTACATTTCAGTCACTGACTCTTTCACATTACTGGTTTTGAATCCATATTTATAGGGGACATATCTGGAAACAACATAAATTCTGTCAGAGGAGAACTGTTGTGTGTCCTGACATTAGCTGTGAACGTGCTTGCTTGCCTACTTGCTTACTTACTGACTTCAGTGAACAGTCCCACTTGAGAATTTAGCAGTACTGAATTGATCAAATTCCACACATTTTGTGTAACCTGAAGGTTCATTACCATGTTCACAGGGTCCACTACTTGTCCACATACTGGGCCAGATAAGTGCATCCCATGCAATCTGACCCTGTTTCTTCAAGATCTGTTTGAATATTATGCTCCCATTTGTGCCTAGGCCTACCAAGGCCTTCAGGTTTTCATATGAAAACCCTGTATGCATTTCTTTTCTGCCCTATGCTGTGCCTGTCTCATCCTCCTAATAATCGTAAAGTATTGAACTTTTGTGAATTTTGGTGAATAACAGTGACCTAATTCATGTGCAACAGTCTTTTAATTTGTTTATTTCCTTCTCACATCAAATAATGTTTGGCATATTTATTTTTGAGTGAAACATCTAAATGAATTCAGGTGATAAGAAACTGTGTCTGTAATCTCCTTAAACAACCTTTAGAATGTGAGAGATACAAAATTTATTTTATTGTTGTCTGATTGACTTATTCACAGAAATAAAACAGTTCATCAGTCAGTAGCTTTTTGGTTACAGCAGTACTGTAAAAGCATATTCATTTTGTAATAACACCTGCATTACTATGTGAATGTAGTTCATCTTTTATATGTAAGGACACTATAGACATAATGCTTTAAAAATGTGTGTATTTTATAGTGACACGGAACAAGTAATTGCCTGAGGTATTAATAGCAAGGCTTTCACTACAAAGATATTTCCGCGGTAACGAGTATTTCTCACAAACTTGAATGCAGTGTATATCCATCTTGTATGCTGCAGTGTGGGACATAGTTACTGTAGAAACCATGAAATATGTAGGAGTACAGTCCGTGTATTATGTCATAGACAACAGGACACCTCAATGTATGTACAGTCCTAGTATTGTACCATAGACTGTAGGACACTTACATGTATGTATTTGAGAGATATAAATTACATGTGCTAGTTGTAGATAGGTTAACTGCAGTAGCGTGTTTCTTTAGAAATTAACAACTCTAGTGTAACTTGTATGCATGTTCTTCATTGCATGGAATTTTTACATTTTTGTATTGCTTGCATGGCGCTGAACTTATATTTAGTTTGTTGTTATATTGTCAGTACCAATTTAGAATTGTTTCTTATATTTGAAATTAACTTGGTCTGTTTTTTGCAGTATAGCTTATACAGGTGTATGGAAAGTAAAGTTCATAATGTTAAATATTTCTCATGCCATTTTCTGTAACATTTAACTGTTTAGTGGAATGCTCTCTTTAAATTTTGGAATTTAATATCTGATTGTTGATAACACATGTCGCAATAGTATGGTTTAAGAAGATAAGTTGCATGTTTTAAACAGTAAGTAGATAAAAAATGTTATCAATTTAAGAATATTGCCAATTAAATTCAGTATTTACATTGTGGTCCACTGGTTAATAAGACACTGTAGTCTTGTCAGTTACCAACTTTTCAGAGCAGCAAATTACATGATGTTCTAACACATCAGAACACATTCTGAAATTTTATCACTGTGGAGACCACATATCTCACATAACTTCATTAACTTGATATTAATGAGTGCTGAATATGCAAGAGATACAGATCATTCATTTACAATTACTAAAAGGAGGAATCAAGTTTTATATTTAATGAAGATGTGTGCATATTTATTTGATGCCAGGTGATGGAGGAGATAATCAGTTCTCGTCACCCGTCTCCTGATTCCCTCCCAGATCAGCGCCTTCATCTGCCGGGATATGCAGGACACACAGCACGGTCCCGGTCAAGATCGCCCAGTCCAAGGTAACTATGGATCAATTTTTAAGTCAGTGACACAGTGGGTAAGAAATTTGTTTGCTCCTGTTTTCATAATGCAGTTGGATTTGGTCACGCATTTTCAGACACATTAAATTAATTAACAGAATGCAAGGAAGTGTCCTGAAATTGCAAGTGAAAAGCAAAACTCCCAAAATATGACCCAATTTCAAATGGCATATCAAAGCATATGGTCATGATTTTGTCTGATAGCTATCAATTGTTACTGCCTGTCATCTGACTGCCCCCCCCCCCCCCCCTTCCCCCCCAAAAAACCCACCCCCAACCACAAAATGGGGAAATTGGGGGAAATAAAGAAAAAGAAGTTTAAAAAAAA
>Ga0123354_10006121_pt1 | contig 17780 bp, 12 predicted proteins | sample TergutLab28metaG_2_FD_97872 | JGI IMG/M metagenome (GOLD analysis project Ga0123354, IMG submission 97872) | Labiotermes labralis P4 segment gut microbial communities from Petit-Saut dam, French Guiana - Lab288 P4 | ecosystem: Host-associated > Arthropoda: Insects > Digestive system > Gut ...
AAAAAACGGAGAGTATACACCATGTTTAAAATATTCGGTACCTATATTTGTTGAATAAATATATAAAATGCAACTTTGGAGGTTAGCGGTGCGGTACGTCAACTACAGTTGACGTTAGGCGTCAAAAGGTTAAAATGTCACTGCACATACTTTAATGGCCTTGAAATAGATATCAATAATAATAATATTATAATAATAATAATAAGGACAAAATATAAGAAATATTGGAGCCCAAGCTGATGACTGAGTGAGGAGAATAAAATATACAAAAACAGAATCAGTCATAATAATAATAGTAATTATAATGGTAAAAAACAAGAAACCGGTAATAATAATAATAAGAATAATAATAATAATATAGTAAGAAAGCAAGCATAAAATGTATATAACTGCTTTTACTCGTGGATAGTAATGGCCTCCTTGAAGTTTGAGCTCCATTTCCAGCTGTACTACAGGGGCAGAGACCAGACAAAACACTCGTCAATCAGATGACAAGTTGCCTTTCGAAACCTACCAACTCCAACAGAGCAAAGTGTTCACAGGTGGAGATATCTGTGTAGTTACAACATCACATGACTTTGGAGTTAGCAGGTTTTGGAAATTAGCTTCTCAATTGGAAAATGAAATAACAAACAAACAAACAAACAAACAAGGAGATGACACTGTTAAACAAGTGGAAACTAGAAAATATTCTGCCTGGATATCATATCAGTAGTTCATCAAACAGCGACAAACATCAGACCCAAATCAAGTCTTTACCAGAGGAGCATGTTTCTAGGCTCTTGGCACCAGAACACAAACGAACGAACGAACAAACAAACAAACAAACAAACAAACAAACGAACAAACAAACAAGGTGGAAGAAAAGAAGAAGTGTACCATCTTAAGATGAAAGATAAAAATAACAAAAACTGTATGACCCGTTTAGAACATTACAGCAGATATGGCCTTTGTAATGTTGAAATAACTGTGCCAACATGCACACTACGTGTTACAAGTCTATCAGGGAACATCTTTTGTATTAGCCACCAGGCTTTCATGCACATGAAGCCTCGGTCAGTTCTGAAATCATGCATGATTTTCAGACATAAAAATGGTTTTTGCCCATGGGATGTAAAGAAGCTTCTGAAAGTACGCTGGGGTGGAAAGGGGCTGTAACACTAGCTAGATAACATGTACGACACCACTATTAGTTTCTTGTAACAATTACAAAGACCATACAGGATACTGGATGTTGGGTTGCAGAAAGCTATCTTATACATTATGTCACTGTCACTCATGAAAATTTAGGCAACAAACAAGCACTATGAACTCAGCACAAACTGGATAATCTGTGCAGTGTTTATGTACACACACAGGGGCTGAGAATTTATGCTACCATAATTCTGTGTATTTGGGAAAGAAAACCACAAAATTAAAAAACAACTCGAAACTAGAAATAACTGCTATTGTTTAGCCTTCGTCCTAATTTAAATGGACAAAATCAACATTTTTGTGGAGTTAAAAAAATACATCACTCACTTTTTTGTCAAAACACGTTTGAAGTCATATAGCAAATATGACCTACATAAATTCCACTAAATCAGATTCAACAAGATATAACAAACTAGAAAAATAAAGTGAGTAATTATCAGATTATTCTGACTAGAAGTTCAGGAAACACAGCATCCCAGGACAAAAAATTATCTTGAATACAGGCATTTCAAGTTCCATATGAAGTAACATAGTGCAAACAATGCCAAATAGGGATAGTTAAAGCCTATCACAAGTTAAACGATATGTTAAATGGAGACGTAGTTTTGAAATGATCATGTGTCACACAGACACCCATTTTCATACAACATGTTCAGTAACTTTTAAAAATGTGTGATAAATTTAACAACGTACGTTGTTTCCTAACCTGCGAAGTGCGTACTTCCAGCAAATATGCTACCTCATTAAACCCCACAATCTGACGATCCCAATTACAATGTTCTGACCGTGCAACTTGTATCCAAGGACAGTAATACAACAACATGCAGGAATGTTTTAAACGGGTAATATTCTAGAGATGGTAACACAGCTGCAGAACATGAAAACACAAATGTGACTTTATGTGACAAAAGAATTCTGTTTGTCTATAACAAAACATACAGTTAAAGATATACATGGTATCCAAAGTAACTTCCATGATTATTTCAGGATTAAGACCATCTACTTTATCAGTACAAAATCAACATCATGTACTCAGAACAAAACCAATGTGACATTATAAATTTTGCAGTAAATGTTGTTACTACTCCCATTATTACTGCTCTTCTTATTACTTTCATTGCTCTTTCAGAATACAATTGAATAGCATTTACTTTTAACACAAAATGTGTCACACACACATCACACAGTAACTGAACAGAAAGCAGATGGCCTTCAGAATATCTCTACAGTTCCAATTTTACTGGTAAATTTAATGCAGTCACTGAGGCAGTTGGAAGACAATTTTTACAAAATTTATTACGGAAAATAGAGAAGAAACAGACAAAGGAGTCTTAATGAAGTTGTGACCAATTTTCATTCCATATGTGCACAAAGTGCAAAAGAGAGTGGTGCCATAAGATATGGAACTTGAAGACAGTGGTAAGGGGCAAGATACAGACGCTGCACACCATGAAACTAGATCGTCACTCAGAGAGGTGCACTAGGTTGCTGCCAAAACATAAGTTCTGAATTTGATTATGTTTGTCTGTGCATTGTTGTATTTGCATAGAGAAGAAAACCAAGTAGATGCTACTGAATGGTTTATTGCACTTGTAATCTGCTCAACATGTTTCAGGCACTTGTATGCCCATCATCAGGAGCTCAGGACTATACTTGTGCTATTACTGCATGTGGTATGTAATGCCTTGGTTGCTGGTGGTCGGCAGTTGGTTGCAGGGCAGCAGGCTATGCGTCTGGGATGAGGGATGCTACTCAAATGCAGTCCAGCAGCATCCCTCATCCTGGATGCAGAGCCTGTTGCCCTGCACCTGGCCACCGACCACCAGCAACCAAGGCAGTACACACCACATGTGGTAATAACACAAGTATAGTCCCGAGCTCCTGATGATGGGCATATAAGTGCCTGAAACATGCTGAGCAGATTACAAGTGCAATAAACCATTCAGTAGCATCTAGCTGGTTTTCTTCTCTATGCACAACAGAAGTTCTATTGAGCCTGTCAGATATAATGCCTAGGTTCTTCTTAAGGGAACATACAGAACCAAATGAGACAAACTAATATAAAATGGTCTGACAACAGATTTCTCACATTATCACATGTTCATACTATGTGTAGCATAAAAACACCATAAAATTCCCCATAAATAGCTCATAACAGTGGAAAGCAGTACAGGTAGATACATTTAAAATACAGGGTGTTCGAAAAGCTGCCTTACCATAATGAGAATTGTGATGCTCCTTCTTATTAACTGTAATCTGAGTTAAACCATGTTTACACGTGTTCATATGTGTTTCTGTATGTTTCTGTGTCATTTTTTGTGCACTTCGGCAGTGTGGACCTAAATTCCAAACAGATGTGGCAATACACTACTCTTAAATAAATTAATATAGACATAATATTGTATATCTTCTGTGTATCTGATATACATAAATAAGTTTAGTACCAAAAAATCACATTTGTCCATAAATAGGTAACTGCTCCGACATGTTTTGGCTATAAATAATATCTGAAACACGTAGTAGTAGTTATCTATTTATGGACAAATGCAGTATGTTGGTAATTAACTTATTCACCTAGACGTGTTTGTCGTCAGAAAAGCGACTTCTGGAACACCCTGGTACATGTCATTCATTAATTTTGTCTACTTTACTGATTAATTTTTAGTCTATTTAATATCATCTGTAACTCAGATTGTACAGTGTTCAGTTACTGGATGAATGATAATGAAAAAGGAATTGGAAAGGAGGTGAGAGGTACAAGTTGTGGCTTACTTAATGACAATATGCTGGGCAATGAAGGGAAACTACCATATCTGCAGACAAGTGTCCCAGCCAAGAACTAAACTGGACACCTTCTGAACATGAGTCAGAAGCATTAGTGCTGAACCAACTTGCTCAGTCAGTTTTGCTCTGAACATTTTTTAATGCCACAAACATTAACTTCGGTATAGAGACTTTTCAACACCTGTGGACAGAGCCCTGTTCTGTTTACATGCCCTCTGCAGGACAGTGCGTTCCCTTGCACAAGAAAAGGACATACATTTAACAGGACAACACTGTCATGTTCATCTGTTAGAGGTTAAATGACAGTGTGGTCCAAAAGTGTCACCTCAGATAACATATACAGGGTTTTGACATTTTGCTGACCGTGCATCTCAGTATATTTATCTCTGTATTTAACCAACTTGATGCACAAAATTTGTTTCACAATAAGTTTTATTTCATGCCTCTACATGTTTTGAGCAAATGTGCTCAAAACATGTACAGGCATGAAATAAAACTTATTGTGAAACAAATTTTGTGCATCAAGTTGGTTAAATACTGAGATAAATATACAGGGTTATTCAAAATGATTGTCGTGGTTTTAACAACTTGTCATACACAATACACTTGAGATAGGAGTATATGTTTTTTTTTATTTAATAGAATAACACTCCAAGTTTTTGTTACATAACTTACAGGTGCTCTATATATGCACCCTTTGTGATTCTACAAACATCAACACCATAATCGAGTTCGTTCCAAACTGTCTGTTGCATGTCAGCGGTGATTATCGATTATCATGTTGATGTTTATAGAATCACAAAGGGTGCACATATTGGGCACCTGTAAGGTACATAACAAAAACTTGGAGTGTTGTTCTATTAAATAAAAAAATACATATACTGCTGTCTCAAGTGTATTGTGTATGACAAGTTGTTAAAACACCGACAATCATTTTGAATAACCCCATATTTAAAAAAGAGTGTTACGGACTGACTGACTAAGGCCGCATACACTACAACAATCTCCATGTTGCAAATAATGCATATATTTTCTGTGGCTGTGAACAAACAACAGGAGAGAGAGCAATCAGATCTACAGGATGAAGACCACCAGCAACTTGAAATATGTATATCAGCAAATTACTTCTGCCACGTGTACCAATTCACCTCTGTTATTTTTTCATAAATTATCATCATAATCAAACCCTGTCGCAGCTCTAACAAAGACCTGCACGGTCTTGGCACTCTCCTATTTCAAACATACTGCAGATGAAATCAAATCACATGAAAGTGTGGATGGCACAAACAAATGAAAGACCACTGAGAAAACTTCTCTCAAAACATGTAGTTAAGTATGGGATAGCTCTTCGTAATCCATGGCAGAGGATACATGACCACAATAATGATCATGAAAAGGTATGAAAAAACTGTTTGTGTGTGTGTGTGTGTGTGTGTGTGCATGTGCGCACACGTGTTATGTGCCAGGTGTGATTAGGAAAGTGAGTCACACCCCCCAATGCCATGGTTACCAATTAAAACACCCTTAACTGTTATAATTAAGACAGTGTTGTTACGGTATGACCTGAGGCTGAAGAAACAAGTGAGTATTAAGAATATAGTATAACATCACAACTATATGGCAGCACACCACAGCTGCAACTAACAATGACCTATGGCAGCTTGACATATGAAAAGTACATGGCTAGAACATGTACAGTATATTACTGGACAGTGGTATTAGTAAGCATGTGGCAAACTATTATGTATGAGTAAACACAGTGTCAGCCAGGAGCATTCCTTATTTTCCAGTGCATCTCCAAAGGGCTCTGGAGTGACTACAGATCTAGTTTCACCAACTTAAGATCTATGAGTGTGCACAAAACACACACACACAGACAGGTACCAACATACGCACCCACACACATTCCCTGCAGAAGAGCTCAGGCAGTCTTTCACAAAGCCCAACAGAACTGTGTCAATAATTGGTGATTTGGAAGACAGATGATGATCAATTACATCACAAAAGACATTTTCTGTTCATTTGTAACACAGTGACAACCCAACGTAATGAAGACCTGGGATAATGGCTACTCTTATACAAATACGGACTTTAAAAGCTAAGAATATGTTGTATGCTTTCAGCACTGGTGCCAAAGTTCTGCTGCTGCATTCTAAAAATATTTTTGTAACACTTTTAAATTTAATTTCTTCTATGTGTCCTTCACTGCACAGTGTGTTCCCACTAAAACTTGCTTCCATGCATCAGCACATACTAAACATGTTGAAGCCTGCTTCATATGACTATCAGTTCCGACATTCAAATCTTCACTATACGTTTTCAGAGAAATGAGGCAGAATATAAAGGAGAATGGTTAAACAAACAGAATACTATGATTGAAAGTACATGTTTTTAAAAACTTACAGAAAACCATGGAGGTATCCAACACTGCTTACCAACAATTCTGTCTAATATTTAATACAAATTTTATACTGTTTTCAAATATTATGAAACAGATTACACATAAAAGTTACGCAAAAACTGTCCTTTTGGCAGTCTGTGTTAATGTAGATCTTATGCCTGACAATGGCAATGGACATTTACCATGATAACCACTAAATGTCAGCCTGATGTGCCTTGACACCACGTGGTACCTTCTGTAATGTTGCATCTCCAATTATGTCACTGCCAGAAATCCTACATAATGTCATGACTTGGACTACCTGTCTCTTGGCAACAATACATGAGACGAAGATGCAAGTCATGTTGGTAGTTACACTGTGTCAATCAGTAAATAGATTATGCAGTGGCCCAGAGGGTGGGTAGAGGTATAGCTCTACTCTTCCAGGACCGCGGCACTAGAAGGGGGTGAGTGATCAGCAGCACGCCCCGGCCGCATTTTACCCCCAGGAAAGACCGGGTACCCATTTTACAGGAGGCTGGGTGGGCCCCAGGGTTGTTCCGGACAGGCCGAAAATCTCATCCCAACTGAGATTCGATCCCGGCCCATCCAGCCCATAGTCAGTCGCTATAATGACTGAGCTACCCGGCCCACATGCGGTTATTACTATTTACCAGTAAATACAACACAGAATCCCAAAAGACTTTAGTTAACACTGCTGTTAGAACTTCAAACCTAACATGCCAAATAGACCCTTACCAGTATCAAATCCCAGAAGACTTATCAACTGGCAGCCTGATCCTACATAACTTTTAATCTCTGCTGCCAATGCAATGTGAACGCACTTAAACTGTGGCACATAAAGAGCACAGACTGTAATTACACATTTCATTTTTTTTTACATACAATCATTAGAATCTTATCATGGCAAATGCCACTTAGCAAAAACTACTGATGCCACGAACGTACACTTCTGAATTTCAGACACTATGACAAACAACCGGTTATTATTATTATTATATTAGTAGTATTAACGCCAAACTGTGCCAATGCTGTCCCCAAATCTGTAAACCAATTACAGTGGCAATTCATCTCATTTACAGACTTTGGTGAAAGACTGCCAGGAAACTTCAATGTGCACAGTTCATAAAGAAACACAAAATAATCATGGAGGATGTGGGATGTCAGTTACACCAAAGATGGCAGAATTTCTGAAGAAAATGCAGGAAATGGGCAGGTCACACATTGGAAACGCACTCGGTAACGTGTGCATTGCAAACAACAGAAACAATACGTATAATTGTAACAGTATGAGTTATAACTGTAATGGAACCACAGGCACTCAGTGGAGCTATTCAGAGAAGTGCTGGCCATGTCAAGACCTCAACAGAAATCAAGTTACAAAAAAAAAAAAAAAACAGAAAAAAAATAGAAAGAAAGGAAGAAAAAAAAAAAGTGAAGATAGGAATAGAGGAGTAAGAATAATTAAGAAGAACTTTTATTCATGAATATTCATTTGAAATTGCATAAAGATATCCAAAGTTCATATATTGAACTATTACACAGTTTCCATTCCTACACACAGCTTTGAATACAGTCCAAAATACTGATAATTGCATTATTTGGGGAACTGTTTCAGAAAAAAAAAAAGTATTCACGAGAAGCATTTTCTTTGATTTCCTTACTATTCTTTTTTTTTTTGGCAAAATGGAACCAAACATAATGGCAGTCATAAGAACAGACATTTTGTTCACTGCAATTTCAAATCATATTAATGCAGAAAGCACAAACTAAGTTAAGTCAGCTACCTCCTGTACAAAAATGGTTGCTCATTTCCTGTTAGGGCCAAACCCACTTGAAAATTTGACGGATTTTAGTAACATTTTATCTGCGTACATTAAACAATATTTTAAGAGGTGTCAAAAATAAACTACACTTACAAAATTAATTTTTATTTTTGTTAAGACATTTAGTTACGTAAAATTCAACAATATGGAGATGTCAACTTAAGGCATAGTTGTGCGATCGGCAGTGAGTGAGACACAGGAACTAACAAACCACACCCAAGGCAAAGCATCCAGCATTACCAAGAAAACAACAACAGGAAGGTGCAACAGTAGAGACTTACCTTGCCATGAGCAGGGGGGGTGATGGGTGTGTCTGAGTCACCCCCAATTCCCATTGTGGGAGAAAGGCGTGACTCTGGTGTTGCTGAGGGTGGTAGGCGCTGCTCCTGAACAGAAGCTAGCCTGCAGAAATGATGTAAAATATCACAGTTACACACTAGTAAAAAGTCTGCTTGACTGCATGACATTTGTAAATTGGCACAGCACTGACTACAAAGGTTATTGTCTTTGGGGATATGACTCTGTATTAAAAAAAAAGTAAAAGGTTCAGCAATCCCATCACAGGCCTGGACAGGCCCAGAGGGTTCCAGGAGGTTAAGGCTCCCAGATTTCAAGACAATCGGCACATGAAGGTGGTAAGGTTGTCACCCTACGAACTGGCCGCCTTTACCCCCAGGAAATATTCCTGATACTCATTTCTGTTAGAGGCTGAGTCAACCCCAGGGCCATAGTGCGGCTGGAAGGATTGTGTCAATGAAAAATTCCAATGACACCATCGGAATTCGAACCCGTGACCTTCTGGTTTGTAGCGTGGTGCCTCAACCAACTGCGCCACTGCATACAAAGGAATGAGTAATATGTTAATAAGGTGTGCTTCTGTAATGTACGCAACATGTGGCAACTACTTGGTTTCGTTGTACAGACTGGAATGTGCTTATATTGTAACATTAGTTGATGTAACTTGGAAACGTTGGGCAGCTTACCTCACAACTGTGTGTTGAGAGGTTTATTCGTGCCCCAGTTGAGTGATGTAAATATTAAGTACAATATTTGAGTCAGCACAACGCCATTATAAAATCCCAAGGAAATTAAGTTAATGAGGACTCGCAAGATTAGACACACCGGAGAGAAGATTTACAGAAGAAATTTGGTCTACAACACGATGTTACTCTGCTGCCTGCAGTACAGTTATACTTTGTCAAATATCATCGGTCGCCATGTTGGGCTTCTCCATATTCTGGCTGATAACAGGAGGTACGCTGGACTGACCGATCATTAAATTGTTTGTGTGAGTGAGTCACTTTCGGAAACTGAATACTTTTCTAAATTGTACGATCACAAATTGGGATTGAATAGTGGCATGACGAATAACTGACTTATAAATCTGTAATGAATTATTCAGCGTAACTAGGGAACTTAACAAACCCATTTCGGCTAATGTAACTTACCTGTATATTAATGTATATATAGTAAACAAGAGAATTTACAGTTACATTTGTTACGTTGCTTGTCACTCACTTAACCCAAAGGTGTCCTCTAACTCCCAAAATACCTAGGTGATCACGAAGCCTCTGATTGGGTAACACTACCGTCATTTCCTGACCCGTGGGAATTTCAGGATAGGCCACACTACAGCCACAGTAGAATTGCCCAAACATACCGCTCAGTTTGGGCACTACATAAAGTGGTGACAGCGCTGTGGACACAACCCCCGTGTCATTACAGGAATTGGTGACAGCGGTGTGGACGCAACACCTGGTCACTACATAAATTGGTGACAGCGGTATGGACGCAACACCTGGTCACTACATAAATTGGTGACAGTGGTGTGGACGCAACACCTGGTCACTACATAAATTGGTGACAGCAGTGTGGATGCAACACCTGGTCACTACATAAATTGGTGACAGCGGTGTGGACGCAACACCTGGTCACTACATAAATTGGTGACAGCAGTTTGGACGCAAACCGGGTCACTACACTTCAGTTTCTATATACATAACAGACGTAAGATGTGTCACCTCTTGAGCGTAACTAGAGTTCCAGTCAGTTTCTTGCAACGTCGGAGGGCACTCTCCAGTCTTTCGGGCTCCTCCTTCAGAAACCTGTGAGCACAAACAAGCTGCAAGTTACAGCCAGAACTGTAACCAAGTGTGACAGACAAACTCCTCTCCTTATTACCCTAGAGTTCAGATGGTACACAATGTTTTCCAATCTGATCTTTATTTTGTAACAGAAAAAAGATGGTTGCTAACTGGACGATATGCTTACTTCAATTTTTAATTACCAATGTTCTCAAGGCATAGATGAAACCAAATCTATATATCACCTTCTGGATCAGCTTATCACATGGCAGTAAAGCTTGTACATAAGTTCTCATTTAAACAATGGGATTACATTCCTGAAAATGGCGATGTAGAGCAAAACAAGATAGAAAGGATCATATTTTACAATAAAAATTGATTATAATGCCCAGGAAAACAACGTTATCCAAGCCCAGACAATTCTCTTTGGATCTCTGACGAAAAAAAATTTGACACCGCTGAGGCCAAACAACATTTTTTGGCATCATGTCACATGAGGACTGCTAGTGTATGGAGAAATTTTGGTACCATGTCCCATGAGGACTGCTAGCGTATGGAGAAATTCTGGCACCATGTCCCATGAGGACTGCTAGTGTATGGAGAAATTTTGGCACCATGTCCCATGAGGATTGTTAGTGTATGGAGAAATTTTGGCACCATGTCCCATGAGGATTGTTAGTGTATGGAGAAATTTTGGCACCATGTCCGATGAGGATTGTTAGTGTATGGAGAAATTTTTGCACCATGTCCCATGAGGACTGCTAGTATATGGATAAATTTTGGCACAATGTCCCATAAGGACTGCTAGTGTATGGAGAAATTTTGGCACCATGTCCCATGAGGGCTGCTAGCGTATGGAGAAATTTTGGCACCATGTCCCATGAGGACTGCTAGTGTATGGAGAAATTTTGGCACCATGTCCCATGAGGACTGATAGTGTATGGAGAAATTTTGGCACCATGTCCCATGAGGACTGCTAGTGTATGGAGAAATTTTGGCACCATGTCCCATGAGGATTGTTAGTATATGGAGAAATTTTGGCACCATGTCCCATGAGGACTGCTAGTGTATGGAGAAATTTTGGCACCATGTCCCATGAGGATTGTTAGTATATGGAGAAATTTGGGCACCATGTCCCATGAGGACTCCTAGTGTATGGAGAAATTTTGGCACCATGTCCCATGAGGATTGTTGGTATATGGAGAAATTTGGGCACCAAGTCCCATGAGGACTGCTAGTGTATGGAGAAATTTTGGCACCATGTCCCATGAGGACTGCTAGTGTATGGAGAAATTTTGGCACCATGTCCCATGAGGACTGCTAGCTAATAAAACATAAGTATATGAAATGAAAATTAACTATTTTAAATGGTTAACTAATAGCGTTACACAACACAAAGCTGAATTATAAATTTATGAATTTGTGTTTCGTTACTATATTTTCCTGACTATAAGACAATGTTGCTTATCAGGTGATCCTCCTACACAATCTTAAACTCTCACACATAGCTGATTTTAACACCATGCACAATTATAACACGACCATCCAGTTTTTGGATAAAGAACAAGAAAAAATTCTCATCTTATATTCCAGTAAATAAGGTACTAATGCCAAACAGATATTCGATACAGGCACAATGTTGTACGACAGCTGGTCACCACAGCTGCATCGAACATACCAGTAAGTACACAAACTCACTTTTCTTCTCTCACAACTTTCTCCATTTCAGAAGCCAGTAATCCTTTCATTCCCTCCTGCAGACTCGGGAACCGCACTTTCAGATCTGCCACGGTTTTACTGCAACAGAACCAATCAGACATCAGTATATGCCAGTAACCACAATACTGACCACCTAACATTTTACTATGGACCAGCTACATGCAGCAGCCTCATCAAAAATGTTGTTTAACAGATACCAGATTACACAGTGTAACAGTCCAGATAGGAATAATCTTCACAGTCACTAATGTAAAAACCACAGATCTCATAGGTTTGTTTTAATTTGACTTTTGGGTGACAGTGCAACGTGATAAATTCTTATAATAAAACCAACTAGATGCACTAATTTCTCAAATTTATTTTTGGAATAGAACTCTATATGTTTCGGACAGTTCCTCTGTACATCATCAGGAGTTTTTCACTGTACACACAGCAATGGTATATGGCATACATGTTTGTTGTATGTGCAGTGAAAAACTCCTGATGATGGACACAGGACCTGTCCGAAACACGTAGAGTTTTATTCCAAAAATAATTTTGAGAAATTTGTGCATCTAGTTGGTTTTATTGTAAGAGGTTTGTTTTACATTATCTTTTATTTTAATTGCAAAATAATAGGTTTTCACATGTTTGCAAACAGAGAAACATCTGTGAACAATAAAAGATTCTATTATTTGTGACAAAACCACATACCTGCCAACTACAGAATATCAAAAAATTGCACATCCAGAGTAACAAATTGATATACAAATATTTGGAAAGCAGTAATTGTCAATTTTTTGTTTCTCCCCCCACCAATGTGGGCCGGGTAGCTCAGTCGGTATAGCGATTGACTACGGGCTGGACGGTCTGGGATCGAATCCCGGTGGGGACGAGATTTTCCGCCCGTCTAGACCGGCCCTGGGGCCCACCCAGCCTCCTGTAAAATGGGTACCGTGTCTTTCCTGGAGGTAAAGTGCGGCCGGGGCGTGCTGCTGACCACTCACCCCCTTCTAGTGCTGCAGTCATGGAAGAGTAGAGCTATACCTCTACCCACCCTCTGGGCCACACTGGGCCTGTAACGGGATCACTTTACCTTTACCCCCCACCAATACTGTCTCATTCCTAAATAGTTCCTATCCAGTTACATATTTATGGACCTGGAAGTTTGCTTTCTGATGCAATCATATAACATGCATCAGACATGAACCCACTTCTTTGCAACAACTCATCTAGAGAATAGTACTAGAAGCAAACCTGCCTTCAGAAATATTTTTATTGACAGAACTACTGTGTTGACTTTAAAAGTTGAAGAACATGTCACATTTTGTACAGTCTGCGAATGGGCATCAGTAATGCCCAGTGACAGGTAAGAAATGATGGCACAAAATATTCTTAATGCTAACATTAAACATTTATATGTAACCGATATCAGTTGTGTGCCAAATAATATGACTTCCATTTAAATGCCACAATGACCTTGACTTGTTGAGTATAAGTGCCATGTTTTCCACGTCCGACATATTAACTCGAGTCTTCCTGTTGATGACGTTCCCACGTAGTTCCTCTACAGTACTCTCCAGTTCGCTGTATAAACAGACAAACACACACCATTTACAGTGGTAGCATTGCTCTGTCCTTAAGATTCCTCACATATTCCATCCAGTATTTACACAAATGCAAACAGAGAATGACAAGAAATTCTGCTATAAAGTAGGGGTTAAAATTATTTTCAGTGTAGTACAAATGATTCAATTTCAAGAACTCTTGAGTAAAATAAATACACAGCCATAATTTTAAATGTTCTGGGTCCAGTGATTTCTAATTTAAAAAAAAAATGTTAAGGGATGTATATGTACATCTGTAATAACCTAACCTAACCTAACCCAACCTAATATCACCTAACCTAACCTAACCGAACATGTTTTATGATGCGGGCTCTACATCAGCATTTATAAAACAGAGCATGCTACAACAAGGCAGATTCATTCATTCCATTGGCATGTGCAGAATGCGACAATTCCTTGCCGTTCTCAGGAGCTTCTTCCATTCCTCTCTGTTATGTAATTTATCCTGCCACCCTTCTCCACCAACTATTCTTCCATCATCTCTCACCTCATCTTGCCATCTATTTCTTGGTCTACCTCTCAATCTTGTTGTTCCCGAATTCATATATAATACCCTTTTGGGAATTCTATTTTCTTCCATTCTCTGTACATGCCCAAACCAACATAATCTATTTAAACTTATTGTCTCTATTACAGTAGGTTTTTTAACACTTGCAGATGCAATAATTACATTAACTCCTTTCTTTGCTTTACTTTAAGCCTTTAAACACCGAGTTAAATCAACATCTGCCATCTGCTGGCATTATTAGAGGCTCACCATATTCTCCACGTTAGCAGGATAAGGGTTAAAGCACAATGACTCACTGTAAGTCACACAGCAAGCAAGAACAGCTTAGCGGGTGTGCAAACTGATGGCGCATACACTGGAAATATTTGAGGTGTTTCATGCCAGGCAGTCACCGCTCACTTACGTCAGGTCCTTCTCTAATCGCAGCATTTCTTGCTTGTATGCGTCTTCTTCCCTGTTGAGTCGCACTTTATCAGCATCCCCCGAAATGGCCCACGCCTCCTCGCCCCCAATCAGGAGCATTGCTCTACAACACAGCATTCATTACATCAGGCAAAATAATAATGTCCAGTATCAATACACAGTCATAGCACATTGGTAAATAGTGTAAAATTCAAGATGTGTTATCACGTGCAATTTGCTCTGACTTTGTCAGCTCTCAGTCTAAATACAGGACTCTCTCATGACACTCATTATTCACCTGACTAATTGCTCTTTATACATAATTTAAATATTTACTATTATCAGTTCTTCCCAACAACAGGTGGCTGCTATCTACTGATACATAAACACTCCTTGACGTATGTAAGGGTTCCGCCCCATCAGCCTTAACATCATGTAACTTCTATGTATGTTGAAATGTGACCCACTGTCCACCAAACACATATATGAATACAGGGAGGCACACAAAAATCGTTTCACACTTTAATGTTTTACATGCTGCATTAGCATCATGTACCTTTTCTGCCACTCTGTATATAACTTTATGTATTTATACAGTACAGGTGTGTGTTTAATGACATTGTTTTAATGAGATAAAATTACTACTGCACTGGTAAGGCTAACAAACGGTACTACTCTCAGAATACAAGGAGTACAGTTTAAATTTATGTACACTATACAGCGTTCCTTCAGCACCTGGCAGGATTTGAATTATTCAAAGCATTTCTCTCCATTTACTTTTAGAATCTGAAGGCTGCTAGACTTCGGGTTCTCGAAGTGGCGTTGACAAAGATGCAAGTTTTCTTTGACGTGACGCCATGCAAATTAGTGAACAGGTACCAACATATTCTCATTTACTAAACCAACTAAATGTCAGTCTGAGCAGCTGCGCAGTCTAAGGCATAGGTTTGCAGCTGCTCGCCTGCTGACATTAAGGGTTTGAATCCCACAGGGGGCATGGATGTCTGTCTGTTTTGAGTGTTGTGTGTCGTCAGGTAGAGGTCTCTGCAACGAGCTGATCACTCATCCAGAGGAGTCCTACCAACTGTGGTGCATTGTTGTGTATGATCTAGAAACCTCATGAATGAGGCCGTAGTCCATGCCGGGATGCAGTACCAAGACACACACACATACGCACACAAAGCTAAATGCACATACAACACACACAACAGTACAGCCTTTGTTACTCGGATACATTTCGACATTACTTTGCCAACTTCTGGGAGTTCTTAAGCCAAGTTTCAAAACTAGCTCAGGTATGCTACGTTATATTTGTAACATCTGCCTATACAGCATTTCACAGTGCCAAAGGTACATAAACAGCCCGTAACACGATACAAAATTACTGTGCCAAAGGTACATAAAGAGCGCGTAACACGGTACAAAATTACTGTGCCAAAGGTACATAAAGAGCGCGTAACACGGTACAAAATTACTAAGTGTACAGCGTATTGTTTTGACAGTTATTATGAAACATGTAAAAAAATAGAAAATTTGGTAATAATTCTACTTTCTCTAAATGTTGTGGAGGTGTCATTTGCATTTACAAACTTCAATCATCACGTTTGGTCCACTGAGGATCATGGGCCTATACAACTAGTGGTGTGGTAAATGCAAAATGCAATTGTTGACTGCATCTGTAACTTGAGGTAAGAATTCCCTAAAGATGGCAAAGTAGTGTCAAAACATGTTACAGACAAAAAGACCATAATACTGTGCATACTGTATGTGTGCACTTAGTTTGTTTAGTAAATGAAAATAATCACTTTATTAATATATATTTCCATCAGCACAACTATATAATAAAAACATAATTTAAAGCGACATGTTTCAACTTAAAAGGTCATCGTCAGGCTAAGCTAAGAACCATGAAGTTCTTTACAGTGTGGCTTCGCGCATTTGGGATCCCACGTGCGCAGCCACACTGTAAAGAATTTCATGGCTCTTAGTTTAGCCAGAAGATGACTTTGTAAGTCGAAACATGTCGCTTTAACTTATGTTTTTATTATACAGTTGTGTTGACGGAAATATATATTAATAAAGTGAATATATAAACACACAAGAGGATGACTTCATTCAAAATGAAAATTAGTTTATTAAAAATGCAAAGAGTAACGAATTTCAAAATAAGTAGCAACGTGTTAGAAAAATTTACTGCTTCTCTCTTCAGGGTCTGTTTAAGAACATTCCACCAGCCGGTAAATGGAAGCAGCAAGCCCCTCCTAAATACTGGCATCTATTTACAATGAACATAGAAAGCTGAATAAGACTTGAATCTCAATCTTACAGTTCCCCAACATTATCACGAAAGACCACCTTTATTCAGACTCGATCATTCTTATCCTCCTATTACTACATCAGTTACACACTGCAGTAATGCACCAACAGAGTTTATGCTGTTGTCCAAGTCTGTTGTTTAACCTCACCTGATTTTCAAGAAGGTGTCACGTATCGTCTCACGCACTGAGTGTGCTTGAGCCTGTGACATTCGCCGAAGATTACGAACCTCCTGTCGAAGATCCTTTGCTTTTTTCTGCAACCCACGAAGTTGATTGTACATCTCGGGCGTCAGCTGCAGGTCTGCTGGCATAAGATTTTTCAGTGAGGTCAGTTCATACGTGCATAAACATACACGATACAGATTGTGAGTTCCTACCACAGATGTGGTGTAGATCATTCAATTTGCAACCAATTCAAGCAATGTTATTCTGGGTTCTTATGCCACATAGTGAGATGTGTTTGTTCCAGTATTTCACAGAAATGTGCTGTCTAGTTCCTTAGGGTAACCAAGGAAATTTCCTCCTCCCAAACAATTCATAATCCACTCAGATCAAATTCTGTTACCTTGATGATGGAGTCAAAACATTCCTGTCAAGCGGTCAAATAAGAACAAACACACTACACCACACAGTGTAAAATCTATGAAGTCCACAACCTCAGTGACACTGCTAACTCACAGTAGCAGTGTGTACAATGAAATCTTCTCGGGCAGTTGGCCGCATCAAGGTGTGAAAATTCTCTGTTTCATACCTTGATGCAGCTGTCTGCCCGAGACAGTTTCATTGACTTCTGTCATCCCGATAGCATCAAGACTTACAAGCAGTGTTTACTCATACACACTCACAATGATACACATTATCATCAAAAGGTGTTTGTGATGGTGGTGGTGGTGGTGGTGGTGGTGGTGGTGGTGGTGGTGGTGGGGGGGGGGGGTGG
>Ga0123354_10006123_pt1 | contig 17780 bp, 9 predicted proteins | sample TergutLab28metaG_2_FD_97872 | JGI IMG/M metagenome (GOLD analysis project Ga0123354, IMG submission 97872) | Labiotermes labralis P4 segment gut microbial communities from Petit-Saut dam, French Guiana - Lab288 P4 | ecosystem: Host-associated > Arthropoda: Insects > Digestive system > Gut ...
AATAAGGTAATTTTATTGATGTAGTCTTAGCTCGACGTGTTTCGGGTACATACGCCCATCATCAGGAGCATTCCATGTTGAGTTGCAGCATATGGTTTTTTGCACCGAGTTTTTGGATGGGTGGTGGTTCTGAGAGCCGCTGCGTAGGTGGTGTGTGCGGTGCGGATGGTGCCGCACCCATCCAAAAACTCGGTGCACAAAACCATATGCTGCTACTCAACATCTAATGCTCCTGATGATGGACGTATGTACCCGAAACACGTCGAGCTAAGACTACATCAATAAAATTACCTTATTGCATCAAGTTGGTATTTCACATTATTTCATAAATAAAATGTGTCTAAATTACTCCAAAGTTTTCAAATCATATATAGTTTGTTTAAATTAAAGGTTTAATAATAATACAGTGATAAGTATCAAATATCGGAAATTAAACGTTGTTTGGAGTATGGTTTTGTGGAGTGATGTACGTAGAAGATACACATAACGATTTATGACACAGATTGGTGATCGGTGATACAGTTTGCACAGTGAAATTCTCGGAGCATTTGGCTGTACAATTTCTCACACTTACACTCCACATGCTTCACAAATGTGACGTGGTCAGCGGTCTGTCTCAGTACGTCGCAACTTGACTTTCCATAATCGATACGGGTTTTGGTCAGTGCGCGTGACCATTTCTAAACGCGGGCCCCGACCGCTATCTATGTGGTGCTCTTTGAAGTACATCGGATTGTCAACCACGGTAGCTCAGAGAATCGTCAGTACATATATATATATATAAATGGGCGCAAGTAGCACAGAACTGTTTAACTCTGTAGATTTTTGATAGGTTACTGAACTCCGTTTCGAACTGCACGTCCATTGCCTACAAAAGCTAAAGGAACAACACACGTGAGGACAGAGAGTTACGGAAGATTTTCTTCATATTTTCTATAAACTGCAGTCGGTTTTTAGCGGCTATCTGTCTCCATTTCAAACATCCTGGAAAAGAAACAGCTCTGAGTGTCCCGGGACACAAGCTGTTCCCTTTGTACAGTCACTAAAATTAACAGTCCCTTTTGTTCTGTGGTAATATATGACCCCAAATGACAATCACAGGACGTCATTATATAAATTTCATAAACGTTAACTGAAGAGTAATTCCAATACTTTTAAATCATAATATTTAAGGACCATGAAAACAAATGACTATTTCAGTCAAATTTTACTAGTTACGTTAAATTTTCAGGGCGAGATAAAATGGGAAATTTAAAAATGCTGTATTGGCTGTATTTGTGATAAACTTTGTGTCACGATTAAATACATTACCTCATGCGTATTTGTTGTTCTTATGTGTATTTGTTGTACTAAGCGTGCATTGCTGTTTTTGACTTTAGATGTCGGACTGCTGGCTAGAAGTCAGTATTCGGAAGTTTCTGCGACCGGCCACCTCGACACTGAGTTTTCTTGGTTTCCCTGTGCCTAAAAGCAAATGCCGAGACGGTTCCCATTATACAAATTATACTAATTTGATTTTGAATTATTGGCCAAAATGTGTGACCAAATTTCTTTATCACAATTTACATACATTCTCCGAAAGACGGGAGAAATCTAGTTTTTCGTAACCGATGAATTTCACATCCCTCAGCATATTCCATAATGTACTTAGCGATGTTTCCCTCGCCTCTAACGCTACTTAAGTAAATCATCTCACAGGTAAATAAGTATGATTCCGAAATGTCAACTGTGTAGTCATTCCCTCCTATCTCCAGCTGAGTTCACAACAAGGTATTATCATAAATTCTCTTCGAACAATACATCACTGTGTATTCTGTCACGTTTCTCGCAGCATGTCAGTTCATTACCCGTGTGAAATGCGCCATTCCCGGCCCGGTCTCTCAGCTACGACATTACTCGCCGTGCACTCTCTTACCCGTATCACCTTCTGTTTTCATATTTTTGACTTTATCAATCGTAATGACGTATGCTGTAAAACCAGAAAACATTATGACCGTTGAGAAGGTGCACAGATGTTATAATAGATTACGTCACATTATTCGCTAATACGCTGAAAGCATTTCCATAATCAAAGTACAGGTAAAATTTTCCCCATCCACCAACATGAAGGCATACAGGGGGAGCGTGAGTGTAGCCCCACTCGCTCTTAACCTCGGTAATAGACGAAGGAGAGTAGCTAACTTTTGTCCCTATCGTGATTCGAAACCCGTAGCTACTCGTTATAACGACAACGCCATACCGACACTCGAGTTACCAAAATAAGAGCAAACAGCCACCGACGACAAATCTCCCCGTAGTGATACTAGACAGTTATCAGCAAAATTTAGAATACTCAGCAACGGTCATTCAGTGGTAATTCTGTGCTCAGATACGAGCTATTCATTGAGATTACGCATACGAAATTTTAATGAAAAATGGTCGAAATGAGTACTAATTATAAAAAGCTTTATCAGAAAGAAGCAGCTACTGCAGAGTGGGCTCTGAGGTCGGTAGAAAAATGTTGGTGCATACACTGTAAATACACGAATATTAGATTAGTTTGTAGAAGGAAAATATGATTACAAATTACGTTTCTTTCCAGCTACATGAAGCAGTCTATGAAAAAATTAAGATTGATCTTAAATGATCAAAGTCCTGAATGAAGAATCTGATAATGATAAATACCGTAATGTTACTGAATCACAATCTGTTGGTCATGAAGGGGCAATAAAATGCCTTAAGCGCAGCAGTTGTATTGTTTTGGGATTCACGACTGAAGTACAGTATGAAACAATCACAAGTACAAAACGTAAAACCTAAACTAGAGACGGATTTTTAATGCGGAACGCTCCGCAACGCCACAACAAGAGCAGTCTTTGACATGCACCTAAAATCCGGACGCTTGAGTTTGTTTGCCTCAAACTACACCGGAGGGTATCCGTGTCATAGCTGGAGTGGTTGATAAAGTGTCACTGGTATGATTTTTTTCTCCCAGTACTTCGCTTTTACCCTGTCAGTCATTACAAGGCATTTCACACAAGTTTCATACTCATATTCATTCATACGTACCAGTGATAATCTATATTATACCAGCGTCGTTCACCAACTTTCAGGCTAATCACGTTGATTTACAATTCATGTCTGCAATACATTGTAAAATACCGTTCGGAAAGAAAGTGTAGACTTTTTTTTTTTCGTGCAACAGCCCCTAGTGGGGCAGGGCCTCCTCATTCACGAGGTTTCTACATAACACACACGACGCACCACAGTCGGTAGCATTCCTCTGAGCGAGTGATCAGCTCATCGCAGAGACTTCTACCTGACATCACACAACACTCACAACAGACAGACATCTATGCCCCCCGGTGGGATTCGAACCTACAATCTCAGTAGGCGAACGGCCGCATACCTACGCCTTAGACCGCGCGGCCACTGGGACCGGCAAGTGTAGACATTAAACAACATTAATAAACCGGTATCTGGTTCTTGGATTATTATACACGTAAATAATATATTAGTTTTTTTATATAAAAAGCAAGAAAAGGTAATAAAATAATAGAGTTAAACCACATTTGCTCAGTACCTAAAAATAAAAGAAACGGACAGGCGAAACACGCGTGAAACTCAGTAGGCAATAAAGTTGTAGGGTCCGCCACAATAAGCGAACAGCCGCCTAAGTAGTCGCACAATTCCCTGCTGTCACGTAGCCATAACTTCGGTATTGCCTTCATAGGAACAAGCCAACGAATCGCATCCCCAGCCAATTGAATGCCGTCCAAACGATGTCATCCTATTTCTTGAACACCGATATGTTTATCCTTTCATCCACACCCTTAGTTCTCAAGTGTCCTTCGACTTTCACATATTCCGGTGAAAATGTTTCACGCTTCCATGCGTGCTACATGTCTAGTCACTTTTCTTTTTCATTTTTTTACTCCAGCCACAAATTAAAATACATATTACAAAGTTCCCCATTGCGTAGCTCTCTCCTATCTTACCTACACATCACAAGCAATGTTACTTCCTACCAAGTGAACATAACGCAATTTCCGGTCTCATTTTTGGTTCAGTTCAGGTTGCTAGTGCTGTCTTATAGTGACTGGAAATAAATTAGTTGATCACTCATATTTATTATGCGCTGCTATGTTCCTGAAACCATGAGATAAGAAGAATGTTTGGACGTTTCGGAATATACGAAAAACATGTCCAAGTATAATTCGCTTGCTACAACAGTTGTTCGTCCGTTTCTGGCAAACTGACATGTATGAAGAAAATGATTTGTTCAGAAACACCGCTTTGGAATAGCACAATGAATTTCAATTAACGTTACACAGTATACGTCAGCACAATCTTTTTTATTCTTAAGCGAGGCTACATGTTTCGACTAAAAGCTAGTCATCTTCAGGCCCTTACAACATTTTCAGTTACCAGATGCTTTGGGATCCCATAGTGTTTACAACTGTGGAATACATCTAGTTGAAACTTTCTAAAAAGGTATTGATTTTGTTTATAAAGTGTGTTATTTACAGATTGTGTCTAAACATTACAATATTTATTTAAAATATTTAAAAATTCTTCCTTAACAGTGCGTTGATGTTCACCGGATATTCATCTGTGAATTCCGTTGTCGTATTGTGGCTGATGTTGGGGTACTTCTATTTTTCCTATTTGATAAGGATAGTTATGTTCTGGATTGTTGCACGGTAACGTTTTCCTGCCGTATTTTGTTGTTGTGATGTATTTCGTTGTTTTCTCGCTGTTTTTTTTCAATCCTTGTGGTCGGGCTTGCTCTACGAAGTGGATGTGTGCACCTTTTCCTGGGTGTTGACACTGTTCGATATTTTGTTCTATACTATTTTTGTTGACCGTGTTGTGATAACTGTGCGGGCTTTTGGGTAACAATGAATTTGTTTCATTGTTTTCTTAACTGGTTTCGGTGTTGTTATATTTCATCGAAAATTGTATGTAGGTCTGCTTTTAATCGTAACACGGAGATGTACTATATCATTTTGGTGAAAAGCACGAGACGAACACCTCTATCTACCAGTAAGCCACCTGTGAAACACGGACGCGAGTGCCATCTACCAACAGTCCTTGGAACAAACTGAGGCAGCGCTCTTTCATGCGGTCACATAGCGAAACATTTTACAAGAAAAGCTAGTGACATCTTGTGTTCGTACATGCGAAACTCGTGCAGAATAGTAAATTATACATATCAGCACCTTAGTCAATAGAGCGTTAATTAGGAATACCAGAGTCTAGGGATTTTGTATAACATGAAATTCACATACTTCACTGCAGTCAGCAAACAAGATTACAATTTCCCTGCGCCCCTATTCCTAGCCTTCCTATTGATTCTCACTAATAAACACTAACAAAGCTGTGACATCCCATCTCGCTCAGTTTGTTAATTGCATTCAGGATCAGACACAGGTCAAAATATTTGGCTGTAAGAGTATCACAAGTACAACATTTAAGCCTACTTATCCACTAGCTTACAGGCAGTTTTCAGCAAACAAAGTTTCGACTCGACAGAAATATATCAGCTGTTCTGTCAGTAAGAGATTCATATCTTTGGATCGTGTTTAAGAAGAAAGTTGTATAGAATATTTAGTTTTTTTCTTTCCTGTGGTACTTCGGCCCGATTCCAGGTCATGGCCTCCTCTTATGGGACTTCACGATCACTCTGATTGGACAAACCACAGTCCGTAGAGCTCCTCTGGACGAGTGATCAGTCCGTCAGAGAGACATCTACCTGACAACACAAAAAAATCACAAGAGGCAGACATCCATGCCCTGGTGGGTTTCGAACCCGCAATCCCAGCAAGCAGGTGACCCTTGAATATTTGGTTTGAACAGTGACTAACTACAGGCACATAATTAATGAACCTCTGACAAATCTCGGTACTACTCATCCCGCGATTCAAGGAAACCTACCTGATGCTTTAGATTCGAATCCAGTTTTATCAGTGCGGTATTCAGCTTTATAGGGGAGTGGTTTCAACGTTTGTATACAAGATAGTATCGACGTCATCACATAGACAACCACATGTGTTGCGAGTAGGTCTTAAAGTCTCCTGGCATATGAATCCCCCCCCCCTCCCCTATTCTCTGTCATGTTATCGTCCTTTGTAAAGCTACCTTATGTGGCATGACAAGGACGAGGACCAACAAAGAGCAGTATTTTTGTGTATATTGAAGGTTCTTAGGTTCCGACATTTTTCAATAACGACTGCGCTTCTCCTAGCTCCAGGGTTCCCACAAACAACCGCCGTGTGTTTTAAGGATATTGCCCTACCAGTGGAAAACCGACGGCAGTGTTTCCTTATATGAGTAGCTCTGATATAAAAAACTGTATATTTTGTTCATTACTGACTGATTAGAGGCTTTGCGGTACGCATGGAAGAAATGAGAAAAATATATAAAATTTTTACCAGAATTTCTGAAGACGACATATCATTCCGAATAACTATCTGTTTGTGAGAGGATAATAGTAAAGTGGAACTTAAGAGGAAAGATTGCGAGGTGGTAAAATAATGAGAATTGAATAAAGAACATTTGGGTGACCACGAAGTCCTTGGCCAGCTTTGCGACAAGGATACTGCTGCAAACATTACTTCTACAATACCAGAAAATGATACGAATTTTTGTGTTTATACGGAACTAACTTCTAAAATGTCTGTCGGATAAAGTTTCCATTTCAAAAAATGAAGCCAGCACCATCCAATTTTGCAGCGTTTATACTCGGTGCATAAATGTTTAAGGACTGCAGTCGGCACAAACACTGTGTTGTTGATTAGAATTTTCTCAAGTAGCCGCTGCTGGTCCCTATTCTGTGCCATATATATCCGGCTTGTGCTGTCCCATTCCGTCTCTTTGAGACCATTCTAACATGAGCCTCCTCTCTACTTTACCAACTCCCTTCTCTCAGGGTTTGTTACTGCACAGTTCAAATGAATTTACCCTGTTATTGACCGTAAAGCCTAACACTACTTGTGCTGCTTTACACGAGACTCTCTCCATCTCTAATAATCCACGCCCAAAAAGAAACTTTACTTTCCATTTTAAAAAGAAAGTGTTTTCTGCACTCTTTGAGAAAACAATGGAAACATTTGTTGTTATTGGCTTACCCGGTGTTTTATCCACAATCCTTTTAAATGCACAATTCAAAAGGAAAACTGTAACTACATTGTGGAAGAAAAATATGTTTTTATGACAGGATTTGTACGTAATTTAAAACATAATGTTACCTCCCTTCTGGGAGACAAAAAATTTAATTTCCTTGCAAGTTCCTTAAGTCAAAGAAAGGTAAAATACTTTGCTTAAGTTGGAGTTCTTTAAGTACTTTCCTCCTACACAAACGACAATGCAGTCTCTCACACTACGGTTTGTTTTCGGACAGAAAATATTTGCTGTTTTAAGTTTCGCTAGTGACTTCTTGTAAATCCTTTATTCAGCTGTTGCATCTTTCGGATTGATACATTATTAAAAGAATCGGACCGTGTCACAACTCAAGCAAGTAGTCAATAATTTCTCTCCGCAGAAGTTCTGGTTGTGTCTCAAGAGAGGCTACAAAGTGTCACTGGAAAAGTTTTTTTTCAGAATAATTCTATTTTGACTGATTTTATTGCATTCTTTTTTTCAGATTCATAGATATTAATATATACTAATTCGAGAGGAGACATCATTGTTAAGTGAACCACACTTAACGCAATTAACACAAGGATTGCTGATGATTTCAACTTTTAATCATTTAGGTCTATTTTTGTAACATTTACATATGTTTTCCACCCTGAATTTCTTAAAAATACAGCTGGCTAAAAAACTAAAATTCTCTGTGCCTGCGTGCTTGTGTAACTGTTTGTACCCCTTTCAATTTCTATACAAAGTGACTGATTTTCACGAAAAATAATACGAAATTTAATGTCTTGTAGCAATCCCCCACTGCTCTAATTTCTAAATGCATAGAATGGGTAATAATAACATACTCTAGACGCATTAAACAAAAAAAAAAAAATTCAAAAATTTCTCTATCGATCATATATACTAAAATGTACATAATAAGTTTACAAACTGTATATAATCTCTCTGAGGATGTCGGCGCCGTGCCGAAACACGTAGGAGATTTCGAAAATTATGTACAGTTTATAAACTTATTAAGTGCATTTTTTGGTATTTATTATTGTAAGAATAATGCACGGAAACCGTAATATAAAATTTGAAAAGTCGCGTTGACCTAACAACAAGATGAAAATTTTGTCAAAGGAAATTTAGAGAGGAAACACATCACCAAGCTTTTCGCTCTAAGGAAGCCACTCTTATTTAGTGGAAAATGGAGTGGATTCACATGCGAACAAACCAGTAATTTGAAAAAAAAAAAACAACGATAGTTTAGCGGACAAAGTTTCATTGTGATGAATGGCATGGCATAACGACTTCGACTCACTAGTTAAGAATCTGGAAGTCTGTATATGTATGAAATAACGGCACCGAGTGTTCGTATTGTGGTGTTCAGGGTTGTCGCACCGTGCATGCTTGGAGGCGGATACCAACGTTTCATCTGAATATATACTGACCAAAGCCAATATAGGAGAAAAGAACAGAACAGGCATTAATATTTATAACGCACTGTCAGTGAAGCTATTTTAAGCTGTCAGAAAGCATAAAAACAGAACATGTTATGTATGTTGCAGTCGCATGTGTGGGGTAGCTCTTTAACAGAGATAAATTACACTTAGAATTAGAGGAATATGGATTTGGCGTTTCTGTGGAAGTAATAATGTACAGTATAAGAAACTGCAGTCTCGTTACGTGCTGCTCTGCGATGTGTGTGAATTAAAATAAACTTCTGAGACGGGGATTGTTTTGATTAAAATATTTCACCCCATACAGTATTCTATAAATTTTATCTAGTGTCTTTAACGTTGTACCGTAAATTTTGTAGTTTATTTAAGTAACACACTAACAAATGCACATAGTCTTTAATAAGCTAAAATTTACATTAAAACACTTAAAACGGTCCTAAATGTTTCGATCATCCTCAAGGAGCATACTTTGTTCAAACAAAGTATGCTGCCTGAGGATGATCGTATGATCGAAACATGTAGGAGCGTTTTAAGAGTTTTAATGCAAATTTTAGCTTTTTAAAGACTATATATATGTGCATTTGTTGGTGTATTACTTAATTTATCTAGTGTATTGTTTTTATAATTCTCATCTGAGGTTTCAAAGAAAATAAAATTACCAAAAGGGCGAAAAACACAAGAAAAAAATGTCTTTTTTTACTTCAAATATTACCGTCTTCTTGGATGTGAAGCTTACTGGAATTTCCCTTTGCGATTTATTTAAGGACGTCATCAGTACTGTGAGCTATACAGAGCCCAACGATCGGGTGATTGGATGATTGAGTGATTGGGTCAGCGAATGACAGGGCGACCTAATGACCTATATACAAAAGCACATATACGTACATGCACATACGTCTGCCTACGGCGTGATACTGTTATGTACCTTCTGTTCAAGAACACCGAGTGCACTGCCGGCTGACATATGCTTTAAACCTTTGTTGCTAAACTCCAGTCCTCTTTAATATAATCTATGACACTGGCATCCATCTCTTAGTAAATACTGTCCCAGTATAGCAGTATTGTCCAGTAAACTGCAACAAACACATCGATAAAGCTCGTGGGATATATATATATATATATATATATATATATATATATATTGACAAATAAAAATTAACACACCTATAAACAGGTTTCAAAAAATTTGAAAATAAAATTCATTAGTACATAACAACTCTCTCTCGTCCTGAGTAAACACCAGATCTGTAATGTAAGATCGCTACAGTTTCTTTACAAATACGTTTATTTTCTCGTATACCGTGACATAAATAAGATCATGTACTGCACAAACAGAAACACGTGTGATATTTAATTACTCATATCTGTGTCCTTATAACTTAAAGTTTTTCGGGATATGACGCCGTGTTGTTTGGCGAGTTGTTCCGGACGTTTTACATGATAGTAGCCGTCACCTTGAATAACAAATTTAGACAGAAATAAAGTCACTGAGATCTTCCATAAGTATGGAATATACTAGCCTAACGGCGAAACAACATATCTTAAAGGGCTTACATTTGCTCATCGAACTCAGTGCTCTGATATTAATCATATTTGGACAAATAATCGCTCAAAATCCATTCAAAAAGACTGTTATTTAATAACGCATTATTATTTCATGATTTAAAATAATGACAACATTAATTTCTACCGGACATAACTTCACTTAAACCTCAATATATATATATAGGACCGCGGTGGCACAGTGGTTAAGGTGCTGTGCTACAATTCGGAAGTTCGTTGGTTGGATCCCAGCTGGTGTCAGTGGAATTTTCATTGACATAAAATCCTTCTGATCGCACTATGGCCATGGGGTCGACTCAGCCTCTAACAGAAATGAGTACCAGGAGTATTTCCTGGGGATAAATGCGGCCGGTGCGTAAGGCTGACAACTTACCACCATCCTGTGCCGTTGTCACGAAATCTGGGAACCTTAACTTCCTGGAACCCTCTGGGCCTGTCCAGGCCTGTAATGGGACTGCTTTTACTTCATATATATATATATATATATATATATATTTATCTCAGTATTTAACCAACTTGATGCACGAAATTTGCTTCACAATAAGTTTTATTTCATGCCTCTACACGATGATGAACACATGTGCTCGAAACATGTAGAGGCATGAAATGAAATTTATTGTGAAACAAATTGTGTGCATCAAGTTGGTTAAATAGTGAGATAAATATACTGAGATGCACGGTCAGCAAAACGTCAAAAAAAATACATACGTTTCTCTTCCTTTCACAACATTCAACATTCAACATTCCAAATATCAGACATTCTAATGTGACATTATCATTACAAATAAAATGTTTTCCTTGTCACGTTTGCTTTACTCTGATTTATTTGTACGTGCTTAGTAAATATTTTAATGTTTAGAATGTCAGGGATCAGACAAGGACACCGAATTCTCACTGCCGTAACCCAAGATCGGATATTGGTTCCCAATATGCAAAATCGGGCACGCTATCGAGTTAACTAAGCCCGATTGCAGTTTCATTAAACAAACAGTATGTTAATCATTCACAGTCGTCAGCGTAATGCTGTCCACAATGCTGTCCACAATACTGTCAAAACACAACTAAACTAAATTGAATGGAAAAATATAAATTTAAAATGATCCATGACCCGTGCAGCTAGACAGGTCGCGGTATACATTCCAACAACTGTACCATAATTATATACAATAATATACAAACACGCAGTAATCCTTGTACATGTTTCCACCTTTTCCGGCCATCTTCAGGGAGGCAATCGACAAAGAAAGGATCTTAGATTTACAGGAGCCAAACAAGCAAAAATTGTTTACAATTTCAAACGCACAAAGGATAGTTATATAACATCAGTGCGGATGTATTGTGAAGTAAGACATGCAAAATCAATCAACTGCCACCCAAACACATTAATATTAAAACGAAAGGAAATGAATATTTTTCTTCGTTAAATACCTCCCTTAACATGGGCGAAAAACGCAGTAACATGTAGGACTATCAGATATTTGCATATTATTGTATCTCACAATAGGGTAAAAAGGTAAAGGTAAAGTGATCCTGTTACAGGCACGGTGTGGCCCAGAGGGTGGGTAGAGGTATAGCTCTACTCTTCCATGACCGCGGCACTAGAAGGCGGTGAGTGGTCAGCAGCACGCCCAGGCCGCACTTTACCCCAGGAAAGACCCGGTGCCCATTTTACAGGAGGCTGGGTGGGCCCCAGGGCCGGTCTGGACGGGCGGAAAATCTCGTCCCCAACGGGATTCGATCCCGGACCGTCCAGCCCGTAGTCAGTCGCTATACCGACTGAGCCACCCTGCCCACATCTCACAATAGGTTAGTTTTTGTAATATATGCAGTAAAAATGTAAAATTACCGAACGGAATGTCCTATGTAATTTACGTTTACGAGATAAGAACAGGATATTGCAATTTGTAACTGGCTGCAGAAAAAGAGGTTGCAAAATCCACACACATTTCACCACTCAGTTACATAATTTTTTGTTTTATTTTGCAACTTCTTTCTTACTGTTCAATTAGTATACTGACTATCGTAGGATCAACACGATCCATTCTCGATTCCAGGCAAGAAATTTTTCCCTCACCACTCATGTTCACCTGGCCTCCTGTCCGATCGGCATCCGTGACTGTACGTATAATTACGTAACGAAACATACATTCTAAATTTTCTATAACATTGAATAAGATATTGACATGAAATATGAGGTGCATACTGTATCGCAGTTAACGGACCGCAGCAACTTCGCAAGCTTTTCAGTAAATCCCAAACACAAGTACTTAGGTTAGGCTGAAAAACAAATTTAAATCCCAGAGTTCTGTTGACCGTCAACATGAAGGCAGAACGATCACCAGTCGACAAGGCATAATTTTCCAACAGATTTGAATCTTCACCATCGCGGCTGTAGGATAGTCAAAATTTGACAACGGAATTCCTCGTACCTGCAAAGATCCGTATAATTTACAAAGTGACACGACGCCTTCCGTTTTCCTCAACTGAAATGCTCTGTAGGTAACACAAATTAGCTTCGTTCTTAATGTACGAATGCAAATTTACGCAAATAATTTTGGGATATGACTACAATTAATCTAGATTTACTTCATACCTCACAGAGAACAGATCGCTTTATTTTTATGTTCATACCGTCCATTTTGATTAATTAATGTTTATTAGTATACCAACAAATGCATACAAAAGTAGTAAAATTTAACATTAAAATTACTCCGACATGTTCAGCTGTTCTTACACCAACCTCAGGGAGCTTACAAGTTTTGTCAGCTAAAGTTATGAATTATTGAATTGATAAAATAGAATTTAGCACTGTGTCGTTATGGTAAAATCTGATCGTTGTTAAAATGTGACTGCGTATGTAATACAGGTCTGCAATGAATAATTTGGAGTATAAGAAAAATCTGTTACATTATAACGAACCCTGGTTAGGTGTGTGCCGTTCGCTGATCATGTCCATCAAATCAATCGATTTAATATAATTTATCAAATTCCTTATAATGCTATATATTCTTATTTTACTCCATATTAATCATTGCAAAACTGTATTACACATGCAGCCACATTTTACCAACGATTAGATTTTACGATAGCAATATACTGCTATATTTTATTTTATCATTCAATAATTCATAACGTTAGTTGACAAAACTTGTCAGCTCCCTGAGGATAGTGTAACAACACCAAAACATATCGGAGTAATTTTAATATTAATTTTATACTTCTACCATTTGCGTTTGTTGGTATACCAATAAACATTAATTTGCTTTATATTGTTTATTCCACGCATTTTCGAAAAATTCATCTCACTGAAAATAAAAATGCACAAATATTTTCCTTAGACATTTATATTACAAAAGTGACTAATTTGATATTATGCTGTATTACTTTGATTTCAATCCCTGATGATAGTCCGTTGAGGACTGAAATATATAGGAATGTTCAGCGTGATGATCTGAGAGAGACATTTGTGCATTTGGTGATTTGGTGCCGTGATTTGGAATAGGATGATATCTTTAAAACATCAGTCATTGAAGGCTGTATAGGGAAATTGTAGCTGTTTGTTGCAAGTCATTAAAAAACGCACGGAAAAATGTATAGCTTGTAGTTTTACATGTGGAGGTATCTATATGAACACTAATCATTGAGCTTGAAACGGTTAATACATCGCACAGATATTTTGTTTTTTTTACGTACTGGTTCATGGCTTATTTGACACCGGAGTCATAAATTCAGACATGCAGTATACTTGATAGAAAGATTCGTGCATAATGGTTTACAGATGGTGTGGTAGAAGTACAACACCAGAGTTTTCCTGGAGAGAGAGGGAGAGCAACAAACGCCTCAGTGTAAAGTAGTATGTGCCCTGGCCAACACTAGAAGCAGCACCTGCCAGATACAAGCAATACATTCAAACAACTTGCTGAGGAGGATGTCTTCTTAAGAAGCTGACAGTGGCCCACAATTTCAATAAACAGCTACTGTACTCTTCTGTGTAAACTGAAGAGTTCTCAGTGCTGGGTTTTCGTACTTAGGAGGAGGTGTTCCTATGGATAGATTTCTATATATCCAGGGAAATTTGTAGAATTATTTAGTCTCCTCAAGGCCAGTGCAGAGAGAAAACCTTAAAACTGGTCACAGAAGGTGCCTACCATTTCTTTCCAGTTCATAATTCACGACCACCCAAAAATATGACGCTCAATAGTCTGTGTAGTTGAAATCGTTAACAATCGTCACAACGCATCGAACCTGAATTGTTGTAACTGCAGTTAGCTGATAGAGGAACACGTGTTATCTGGTGACGAGGTCAACGTTTAATCAATAAGAAATAAAGGGCAGAATATGGTCGCTGTTCTTGGGGCCTGGGGAGGGGGGCGGGCAGAGACATTCACAAGTCCGATAGAATGAGCTAATTTACGCCAGAGAAATTAGTTGTCTTTATATTGACGTTCTCGCCACCACACACAAAAGTGATACAAAGCTACTTATAAATATAACGACAAAAAACGGCTCTGTGTCACTAAGGGTATGGACGCCATGACACCCTTGCCACTAAGCTCTCTCCCAGCTTACAGAAACAGGTGTTAACTTATTCCCGCCATGCACTTCTACCCCGCTAACCTCCACAAAACGTGCTGGAAGTGCATACGTACCCTAACAGAACGCAGCGGGGAAGAGAGGCTGATCGGACTGCTATATCCATAGCCGAATTAGAGCATAAAAGTACTTAAATCCTTCTCGTCTCTATGGCGTTCTATTAAAAGCATCTTCTGGAAAATCGATATTAATGTACAGAGGCAAAATCGTCACCGCGGCGGGTCGCCCGCTTTAAACACTCGCTGGCCAGCCGTGTGTGAAGTTTAGATTGAGAAGGTACTTTAGGGTGGAAAATATATTAGAATTATTTTAATGACTTTAACACAAGACCTAGTGAAGAAGCCAAGTCTAATTTCAGATTTGGCCTTCATAGGGCAGTGCATCGTAATATTATTTCTATAGTATAACCAACTAGGTGCACCAGAGTATCAAAGTTATTTTATTTTGGAATGACACTCTATATGTTTCGGACGGTCTTTCCGTCCATCATCAGGAGTTCAAGACTGTACATACAGCAACAGGCAGTTCCATCTCATGCCCGCTAGCAAGCAGACAGTAGTATCTGTTTGACAAATGCCTGTTGCTGTACGTACAGTCTTGAACTCCTGATGATGGACGGAAAGACCGTCCGAAACATGTAGAGTGTCATTCCAAAATAAAATAAATTTGATACATTGGTGCATCTGGTTGGTTTTACTATAGAAATAACTTCAGAATTTAAGCTCATTAGGTGTTCGCACGAACTTTATGTGAAACTTGTGCAGACGATACAGAAGACACCTGCGTATAAATTATCGGAGGATTTTGCAAAACCATATTTTCACAAATACTGAACAGAAATACATGATGTTACTACCATTTGAAAGAGGAAAGTTTGCAGTTTCAAAGTGACCTAAATGAACCCCTGCCAGGTCGATGGGTTGGTCGTGTAGCGGACACATCCATCACCTTGTGCACCTGGCCACCCCGGTCACCAAACCTGACAGTGTATGATTTCTTCCTGTGAGGTTTTGTCAGTGACAATGTTTACGTACCACCACGTCCAAAGACACTACCAGAACTGCGACAGCCCATCAACACCGCAATCGGGAACGTCACAAAAGACATGCTTGAGAGGGTTTGGCGGGAATGGGAGTATCGCCTGGACATCTGCCGTGTCACACGATGGGCTCACATCGAATGCATTTAGGGTCACTATGAAACTGCATACATTCCTCTTTCACACGGTAGTAACTTCATATATTTCTGTTCAGCATTTGTGGAAAGATGGTTTTGCAAAATCCTCCGATAATTTATACGCACTCTGTATAAACGCAAATGTTATGTTAATTTTTTTACTAGACGTGTATGAAACTTATTAATTAATAAGATATTTTGGAACGAACGTAATCATAAAAATGACATTTATCAATCATCGAGGTCTGTCACAATCTGATCCTCCGCTACGTGCCTACCAACTTACACAAATCAGCAATTCTTGAAACCATCGTAAACAACTCAACTGGCACTAAAAAGATATTCTCACAGAAGTATTGTTAAACATTCTGGTCCACCATAACAGAAGATAGGAACATAAACAATTGTATAACACAATGTGTCAGTATCCCCTACAAATCCCAGTACGCCTGCTCCAGAATTAACTATTTCTATTTCCACACATAAACAGGATTTAAAATACAGCAGTTTCTACAGTTTCTAATTTAAAAGATGCAACTAAAAGTCAATATAACGATAAAATATTCGTCTTCACGAGATCCTGCATCAAAATTCTATACAAAACTAAATTATGGGAGCGAAGAAAATGTGAAGGAAAACATTTTTTCTCCCTTCAGCACTTCGACGAGAAAGGACTACTTTCTCATTCATTTTGTGCAAGTCTGGATAAGACAGTTAACAACACATCGATGTTTTTGATAGGAGCCATCCCATTGTGTTATAGTGCTAAATAAAATGTCATTCATTCGTTCGTTCAAAAACACAACAATATATTCAATAATTGAATAATAATTATTGAATATTTTGTTGTGTTTTTAACTGAATGACAGTTTAGTTAGTATAACACATCGGCTTGGCTTGTCCTTACAACACTTGTAACACACACCATGTAACTGCAGAACTGTAACTGAGTCCTAGCAGAGAATTCTTTCTTGGTATGAGACAATCAATCACATGGTCGGAAAGTTACCATTTTACAGATTAAGGGCGATCAGCCTTCACAACAACCCGCAACTTGTCTCTAACTTTAGCCAGTTGAGTCCCTTTTAAGTAATACACTTTTATAAAGCAACAGAATATATGTTATCTACATTTCAGTACAAAAAATTCTCATTCAAATTTTCAAACTAAAATACTGTATAAATTTATCATTTCATTCTTCAACGATGGATGTATCGCCTACTTCATATTCACTGATTTTATACCCTAGATTATGTAGGAAGATTGCAACTTTGACAAGCAGTGCGAGGAAATGAATAATTCAAGAATATGTGACATGATAGAATTGTATTCCGTTTAACTTTTGTATTGCAATGCTTAGGACCAAATAGTAGCATAACATTACAAAAATTAGATGTAAATTTAATTCGGCTAATGGAGTTACACATATCACTGTCCCGTGACTTAGAATACTTGCGTATTTCACACCACAGGTATTTATAAGCATGTAGTTAGGAACACAGCCTCCAGAAATATTTGCAGTTTCCTGTTTTTCTGGATGTACGTTGAACATAAACTCACGTAAGTCGAGTTACTGAAACGGCGTTTTGTCCTTCGCGTCCGCACAGCCTTGTTCGAGCACGACAATGTATGTACAATTATGAAATTAAATCCAAAATACAGGAAATTTCACTTTAGTTCAAAAGCAATATTCACAGCAGTTAAACTATGGCAATAACCTCTCTTTTGTCCCAGTCAGATAAACGTAACCCAAATCAATACTAATAAAAATCCAACCATATGCAACAGTATGCAGATATTTATTTACTGCAAAGTCACTCTACATGTTTCGGGTGTCACAGCACCCATCATCAGGAGTACTAAAAACTGTAACCGCAACCTCCG
>Ga0123354_10006125_pt1 | contig 17778 bp, 10 predicted proteins | sample TergutLab28metaG_2_FD_97872 | JGI IMG/M metagenome (GOLD analysis project Ga0123354, IMG submission 97872) | Labiotermes labralis P4 segment gut microbial communities from Petit-Saut dam, French Guiana - Lab288 P4 | ecosystem: Host-associated > Arthropoda: Insects > Digestive system > Gut ...
GGTGCAGAGTCCTTCTTGAGAAGCTAACTGGTTTGCAGCTAGTCAAGAAATTCCCCGCATTTCACAGAACCCGAAGGTTCATTACCGCACTCACAAGCGTCCGCCACCTGTCTCTAGCGTGGGCCAGCCCAATCCAGTCCACATACCCACAGCCCACCTCCTGGAGATCCGTCACAAGCAATAAAACTAACGCCAGGAATTCTAGGTACTGGCGTAATGTGTGAGGTTGTTACTAACTTCACCCACAGTCTTACGAATTCTTTACGACAAAGTTCCTACTTTTGAAGTATCATGTACCCTGAAGTAAAATTAAGATCCTCGATGAGCATGTATTAATTAACAAGCGTTTGCAATCACGCTGAGGTAAACATGTATTTTAACTTTCAAAGAAAATGATTCCTTCCGGAGTATATATTCAAAGAATCTACTAAGAATACTTCTTCTCGCATATCCAAGATATTCAACCCTGCCCAAAATTGTCGAATATATTTTGGCTAATAACATGCTTGTTAGAGTACAAGAACGTGGGTATATTGCAAAAATATAATTTGACATGTTGTTATGTATGGGTACGAAACTTGGTCGTTCACACTGAGGGAGGAAGGTAGGCTGAAGGTGTTAGAGATTAGGGTGTTGAGGAGAATATTTGGGCCTAAGAGGGACGAGGTAAAAACGGGAGTGGAGAAAACTACTTAATGAGGAGCTTAATGACCTGTACGCCTCACCCAATATTGTTCGGGTGATAAAATCGAGGAGAATAAGATGGGCGAGGAATGTAGTACGCATTGGAGCGAGGAGAGGTGTGCAGGATTTTGGTGGGGAAACCTGAGGGAAAGAGACCACTTGGAAGACCCAGGAGTAGATGTAAGGATATTATTAAGCTGGATCTTCAGGAAGTGGGATGTGAGGGAATGGATTGGTTAGATCTGGCTCAGGATAGGGACAGGTGGCGGGCACTTGTAAATGCCGTAATGAACCTTCGGGTTCCGTAAAACGCGGGGAATTTCTTGACCAGCTAAGAATCGGCTAGCCTCTCAAGAAGGATTCTGCCGCATGGAGTAATTAAGTACGTTCGGTCTATCCCAGTTTTAAACTTGGTACTCATTTTTCGCAGCAATTCACTGACAGACTTTCGACGTGCCGATTTCCCTTTCAAGGAAGAGAACTACGTGAGTGACGTGAAGATTCATTATTTCTGCATTAACTGTCAATCTAAATCAACTTTAAGTAGCCTATGCATACGAACCAGCACAGTTACGCCTTTCGCAAAGATTTGGGTAAACAGTAGTTGGTATGGCGACTAGGCTACGAGCTTGAGAAGCAACACATGTAGAGTGTATCCGGGGCTATTTAATAGTACCGGGGCCTCTTTGCCGGAGGAAAAGCGGCCAGGTTGTGACTCCCGCTATATGCTTCATGGCAGGTTATTAGAGCCAACACTACCTTTTACGGAATGACAATCCCCGCCACAACCCCCTTCCCACTTACCGTATGTCTCGCGTCTGTGCGCCAGTCATAGTGCGCACATAGTGCATTCGACATTCGGAATAGTTGACCCTCGTCGTAACAGATAGCAGCACATTGCAAATATCGATGTGGCTGCTACGTTGCTAATGCCTCTGACCGCTGCATGCTACTAACATCTAGTGGAGGAATTGAAACACAACGTGCTTGAAGACACCGGTCGACAATCGACATGCAGCAGCGTGGTCGCTACCAACCTTTGAAGACAGGAAAAAGCTGAAAGTACGTGTCTGTCCAATGCCCCACGATTTTCGAGAAAGCATTGTTTTTGGAAGGGTCCCATGCTTCGCCCTTTTGTCCTTGTACGAGCACCATATAGATAAAGCGTGTATGAAGCAATGGTAAAATGATACTGTGAGGAGAAACAGAAGTGCTGGGAGGAAACCTGTTCCAGTGCCACATTATCCACCATTTATCTCACATGCCTGGCCTGAGATCGATCCCAGGCCTCCGCAGTGAGATGCCGGAAACTACCGTGAATTGCGCATAAAGTTTCAGTTCGTACTGCGCAGAAAACACATTTCATCTCGGTGATAAAAACCATTCGGTTCAATATCACTTCCCACGGCCCACCCAGTTTAAATTTATCTCATTTAATCCTCATGGTTGCAATGAAAAGATAATTGAATTAAATTTCCAACTTATAAACTTCATTGTTAGTGAGAAACCAAAATTTCGTGGTCCTTATTTCAGGCTACTAATGTCACTATAATAACATGTTTTTCCTACATTTTCATTTAATACAACTTCTGTTACCACTACTAGTACCACCACCACCAGCACCACTACAAACTCCACCACCACCACTAGAAGGATGAGCGGCCAAAGCCTAGGAACCTTCTCACAAGTGATGCTTTTTTTTCCCCCACCTAAAAGGGTCTCTCTCTAATCCCTTTCTCTTCACCCTCTTTTCTCTCACTTTGTATATATTTGGAAATAACTGCTGTTTGTTCCAAATGTCTTAAACACAATAATACCTGTCATGGGCAGAAAGTAGAATTTTGAATGTTAAACCTTGTGGTACACAAGCAACCACTTGGCTTTAAAGAATTAATTAGAGTGTACTGGGATGTGACATAACGTAATCAGGTTTAGAGCAATATTACCCAGTCATCTGACATAGGGTGTCCAGATGTATTTCTTGTTTACTGGACGTCCTCCTGTTTTGAATGGTGACTTTTGATGTCAGACCCATTTACAGGGAAAATAATTAAATGTCTTCTGTCCCTCTGTACTTCAGATATTCTCCAACAACATGTTTTGAAACAACTGTATGCTGGCAGGCATTTCCTTTTTTTTGAGAACTGCTGAGTGACACTGCCATTGAATCATGGCAAGAAATGCTGTAAGAAAGGAAAGATGCTCTGCACACTATTTCAAAAATATTAAGACAGTATTTGTGCCAGCAGATTGTGTAAATTTGCAAGTAATAGTGTCATAAGCATAGAAGTAGGCCTACTCAGTAACAGGTAAGTTAATATTTTTTATTGTCCTACTGTATCATTTCTTTCCTGAGTGCAGGTAAATTGTAAACACATACTTCTCCATTCATGTATTCTCTATTGAAGGAAAGATTCATTATGACAAGAAAACTTAAACATTCCACATCCAGAGGTTTGTAGTCAGTCACATTTTAAAAGTCAGCAATGCTCACAGTGGGTGGCAGAGGACAGTTAGTACATGCCACTATTTCCTACGGTTTTCGACCTTTCCCACTCACAAAACCTGGTCACCAAAATATGATGCCTTCATCTATAAAGCAGAGATGTTGGTACTGCAATGAAGAATGTACATAATTGCAACAAGTATGTAAAACCATGTATTGTAAGTAATTCTCACCCAGTGTTGTTTGAATGATCAATACAAAGAGGGCAGACTAAACTTGAAATTCAGTACCAAAGAGAATGAGAAACCTATTCAGTGCAAGGCTTTAGGTTCTTATGGTTAAGATATAAGAATATTCTCAATTGGGAGGTGCGGCCAAGTGGTCTCCTGTTTCAAAGAACGTTGGTTAGAGTAGCTGGTGTCCTAACCAGAATTCAGTTTTGGCATCTACCGAATGCAAATGTAGGAGCTGCAACAATCTGTTCGGCAACATGGTATGGCAAAATGTTGCAAACATATACATGGTTGGACAAACTTCAGGAATGAGTTCCCCACAACAAAACGAGGCAATATGGTCATATCAATGTATATCCTCAAACAGTTTTCAAGGTGTGGCCCATCAACATGTAGACCTCGGACGTTTAGTTTACCTGTGGGGACACTCAAAAGCCCAAATGTATTCAGCTGCAATTGAAAATTAAGAGAAACTCTACTGACACAATATTTATGCCTGTCACATCATTTTCAACCATCCCAGGACCTATGAAAGGGAGCAGCAGTTCATGGTCATACATGTCCATGTGTGCGTTAATTAGGTGGCGGATATTTTGAGCATTTGTTGTGAACTGGACTTGATAAGCAATACAAACTGAACAGTTTCTAAACTGGGAACATGTACCGTAAATGTATTATGTCACTTGCAAGTAAAATATTACACAGTTAAGGCATTTATTGCCGAATTTAATCTTTTAATAATATTCACAAACAATTTATATGTTTATATGAACTTCTCCTTCCGTTTTCATTGACAAACTCCAAGCATGTTAGATACCCCTTGAATTGATACAGATTATGAATGATTCAATATTCTTCTGCTTTGAAATGTGAATTGAAAATTATGTAGTACTGAAAAATATCATATTCAATACCAGTACATGAGTTCACTGACAGCATCACACTCTCATATTCCCTGATAGATTTTCACATCAAATAAATATTATTTATGAGTCTTCAATTGAGCTTGAAGGTGTACTCTATGTGTATCCCATAACACACCATGCCTATAATGAGTTTACATTGGTTCTTTCTCTTCATTGACAGAGGTTAGATGGCATGAAGAATGCAAGATTTGAAGTCCTCAGCTGTGTTGATGATTCCAGTCTTCCAGAATATGACTACATTTTGAATGGTAAATAATTAACAATGTTTTATAACACCTTGCTGCCTACATCCTCAGCACAGTCCTAGAAGACACAACATCATATCCCAAAAACATGAATCTTCTGCAAATTAAGAAATTGCTGTTTCTCATCGTGGTGTATGTTCCCACCTGTATCTGGAGAGGTGAGCAATTGAAGGGTCCATGCCGCAGTGTGCAGAATATGTGGAGTCCATGAAGTAAACGCATATGTTAAGTCTAGAAAATGGAAAGTAAGATGTATGAAAATGGGGTGTTTACATTGGCATCCTTATTGCCCAGGAATTTCATGATGTTTGTTTTGATACTTTGTTGAGTTCCCAGCCAACAGTCTTACAAACAGTGTGATGTGTATAACAGTGCTGCTGCTATGGCAATGATATAGGATAGTGTGAGCTGTCCAAACACACTACATCTCACCAATTATTAGCACATTCAGCAACAAGTGTTCTGAAACTGTGTTTTCTGTTTCTACATCCTGTGATCATGTGTATTCTCTACAATGGATGCTAGGTTTAAAAATAAGAGGCTTGGAGAATTCATGGGAATTGAAAGGGATAAAATCTTATTAGGTGTTCATTTGCTAAGCTTTCACAAAGTGTCCATCATAGAAGAAATGTGGCTGGATGTCTTGTCAGAAATATCCCACACTAACACATGTGTGTGAAAGAAATGTATGCAGAATATTGGTAAAATTTTGAACATGACAGCTGCAGTTCTAGACAGAAATAAATTACAAGAATTTGTATTTTTCTTGGATGAGGAATATTTTTCGTGCAGTGGGAATGTAAACAGTAAAAATGAAAGACATCAATGTTATGAAAATGTCCATGCAGTTTATGAAGTACCTTTACATGCCCTGAAAATCAGAGAGTGGTGTTGCGATGTGTGTGTTTTGACAAAGCACTTTTAAGTGTCATGTTGAATTAATTCTGACACACTCATCCACGGAATAGACGCAAAAAGTGAAAATGTATAGCACCCCACTTTCTTTGCAGGAATTTAAGGACAGTTTTTATAGATAATTTATTAATATTTCATTATGAGAACTTCATCGTGTATGGAGAAGTATTGTCGAAATCTTATGCAGCTTGCTTAAAAGTTGGAGTTTTTCACTTAAAGACTCTTCTCTGAAATAAGGAAAGTTGAATTGCAGGTGATTAATAGATTAAAAATTTCTGGTGGATGGAGTCTTCATATACAGTAAATCTTTCTTGACATCTGTCATGCTCAGGGTTATGATAAAAGGTAATACGTGGAGTTAAGAAGTTGTATCTAACTTACAGAATTTACAATTTTACATTTGTTCTGCCTCATGTGGAATTGTGGTATTGTATCTACATTTTAGGAAGATGCATGTAGCTGTAAACACATGGACATACACAGAAAGGAGCCATTAAAATACATCACCAATAATATTGGCTGGTATAAATTTATCAGAGCTTGCTGCCAACAGTTCTGATTTGTGGATAGCAAGCTTGTAATGAGGTTTGAAAAATAACTGAAAGTGAAAAGGGAAAATTTATTTAGTACAGTAATCCCAAATTGTCATGTCATAAATTATATTTGTGTCACTTTGCTATCATCTTTAATTCTGTCATCTTATTTCCTCCAAAATGAGTCTTACAATACAAAACTGTACCTTATATTCAGTTGATTACACTCAGATCTGCTGAACCCAAATTGCATCCCCCAACTTCAATGGCTTTTATAGTGAGGCTTCATATCCAATCTGCTTACCAAAAGAGTCAGTTTTCTTTTGTGCTTGTTTGGTATGCATTTAATTTTAGAAGCAGATGTGAAAGGTTTATTAGTCATGCCATTTCAATGCTGTATTAATATATCATTGGTTGAATCATGAAAAACTTCTACCTTCAGTAGAACTTTAACATATGGGCAATGAATTGCAACTGTGTTTGAAATTCAGAGGATTGTGCATTGTGATATATTCTTATAATAAAACCAACAAGATGCACTAATATCTCAAATTTGTTTTTGGATTAGGACTCTACATGTTTCGGACAGTTTCTCTGTCTGTCATCAGGAGTCTAGCACTGTACACACAGCAATAGGTACATGTCATACAGGTTATGCTGACTGCTTACTAGCAAGCGGTCAGCATAACCTGTATGACATGTACCTATTGCTGTGTATGCAGTACTAGACTCCTGATGACGGACAGAGAAACTGTCCGAAACATGTAGAGTGTCCTAATACAAAAATAAATTTGAGATATTAGTGCATCTTGTTGGTTTTATTATAAGAATACAACTGTGTTATTTGTCGACAAGTTTGAGAAGACTCCACGAAGTCACAAGGAGGGCTTCTTGCTGACAAAATATGTGGTATCCACCAAGAAGCTTTGATCCAAGGATTTAAGTAATTTTTCAACAACACAGTAATGACACTGTAATATTCCATTTAATTTCAAACAAGCATTGCAGGAAATGCTACATGTGCATGAACATTTCAATTGTGCAACTGTATATACGTATTTATAAAAGTTTTTTTGACTGACAATCACTTACAACACTTACATGTCATGTTATTGTAGTACACTTACAATATATAAATACAATATTGACATATAACTGTGTCCATAGTGGTAAACAGCTTGTATATAGCAATATCTAAGTAAATATGACAAAAGCATTTGATACATAGTGGTGACAGTAGTGTCATGCCAGCTATTTGTACTAAAGTGAAAAACAAATCTGTCACTGTACATGATATGTACACCCTCAAGCATGTGGCGGTGTGCAGATGTAGCTCATACATTTTTAATCCCAACAGTAGATGGATGTGAGTTGTTTATGTCATGCCTTGGCCACTTTACAGCTGCAGAAGTACAGTAATGCTAACGTGAATATCATGCTATGTGCATCACGTACTGTAAATAAGCTCTCAGTGTCATGTAACCAATCATGATTCATGATTTGCATGACTGGAGGTATGTGCAGCAGGTAAGAATGTTTATGGGTTTTTCTGGAACTGCTTGTTCAGATTTTAATTGCTTTGGTTCTTCATACCCAACTATTTTCATTTGAACTTTAACAGTACAATAACTATTACTTCCTGCATCAGGTGAACAGAATGTGATTCGAAATTGTTCACTAATTGTTTATTGTTTTCCTAAGCATTTATACTGTTTATGAGAGGACGTAGTGTTAAAACATTATTTCCTTATCTCACAAAATGAAAGTCTTACATGTAAAATGCATTGGGGATGAAGATGGTGTTTCTTTTTCTTCACAATTTTTTTCAAATAATTTTTTATTCCGATAAATATTTAGCAATACTGCACACGAATTATATTTTACATATGCATAAGAACAAATGTTTGCCTTCTGAAAAACGTGTCCGTTATTTTTGTCCTGTTTTAACAAAAGTAACCACTATACTAATGTTGCACTCGGGCGGATAAACAAGTGGACAGATTTAAAGGTATGAAGACGGAATTTTTTTAAATGTTATTTCAATTTTCTGTTCTTACACGACCAATGAAAGCCTGGAGCGCGTGGTGTAACGGTTTAGTTATCGAGAATCGCTTAGGTGGCAGCAGCAGTTTCGTTCGTGCTCGCGATAATAGTTGTTTGTGAGGACGCTAGATGTCGCTGACAGCGCGGGAACTGTTACATTTTGGAATCTGTTCCTAGTTTGTCATTTGTGAGGTTATATTTTCAATGCAGTTGTGAATAACATTAATCTGTGTCCTAAATTTGCGAATAAACATTTTTGTGTGATAGGTCGTAGGAATACAGCCGAACAGGAAGCCAAACATATGTTCTGGTGACACGGAAATCGTAAGTCTAATTTAAAACCAAACGCTGTATCTGAGAAAATATGATTCGTAAAACAGCTATCTTTGACCTTATATCTTACTAAGATATAACTAAATTTAGTCGTGGAAATATTACAACTATGGTATTGTACACCGTTGTCGATTTCTTCGACAAAAACCTGCAACTGAATAGACATGTGAATAATGGATATAGGTTATGTACTCATACACCATACTTAAGACTTTGTGATAAAAGGTAATTTTCCTCAGCGCTTACTTAATCACTACACCACGAAGGCATGTGAGACAAGGGTGTTGTTGCCAAACGCTTCCTTAGCATCGTACTGGATGAAGGTGAATGGTTGGCTTCAAACCCCCCTCTCCTTGTGTTTGGGACAAGAAGACCGGACAACCCCAGAACCAATCTGTATATATGAAGAAAATTCTCTTGCTGATGTGGGAAACTAGCCACGAATCCTCCGTTGTTGAGGTTGTAGCCTAGTCACTATACCACACAACTACAGAAACCCTGGATTCCCACATCTGAGTAATTTTTATGAAAGAACACATCAGTGTAAATTAGAATAATGTAAGTTATTCCCGCTGCTGAAGTTTTACTGATGTACTTCACTATAACTAGGGAAGTTTTATTACTGAATATCATAAAAGTTTAATTCATTTTACTTGAAAAATTCAGTATATTACACTGAAAAATTTGTGACTGCATTGTGTTGCAGCTGGACACAGCATACCCTACACTCTAATCTAATTCGTTATGCAAGAACAGTTCTATTTATGAATGTCATGAAGGAAGTAATGTAAATACATAATTTTTTTACTTGATGGGGTTAATGTATTGCTTTTGAAATCTTGTATTTTCCTTGTGATTTTGGTTGGATTCACTTGTAAAAGTTTGCAAGTTACAGTTTAAAACATGAATATTAAGGGAATTGTGTTGGTGAACATAGTGAATGATTACCTTTTGCTTTCAGGGTTTTGTGTAAACTGTTTTACTTGAAAATTAACTGCTTTCTTTAAATCTCAGTTGCATTTATACCCTATTATAAGCTTTATCTTCTTTGTTATATTCAAGTGAATAGTGTTTGTAATCACAGTGGAGGTGCATTTTTTGGTTTTAATTGTGTTATCAAGACTTTGTCCATTCTTCTTGGGTGTTGAAACTGTTTTTAATTGCATTTCCTGGGGACCTGAATAGCTTTGTAATGTGAGATGAATTTTGCTTGTAAATAATATGAAGGTATATTTTATCTTTAAATTCTGAAAAAAAATAAGACTTTTCTTTAGGTTACGGTCGGACTGACACCAAACTTTAAGTACCTTGTGTCAGAGAAAATGTTATAACAGTGGTTACAACCCGTGGATGGCTGACCCTCTGGAGTGTCGAGGGGGTATTTCAAGGGTATCAGAGTTTCATATAGTTTTGCAATAAGTCCATCTCCCCCGTTGCTTGTTTCCTTTTTATCTTTCGTTGTTATTATTTTGATGAATAAAATGTTAGTTTACTTCATCTGTTAGCCAGTAATTTCAATGTACTTTTTGTCATTATATTTTGTCAGTCTACGGAGCCTGAAATTACAGCTGATAGATTGAGGGTGTCTGAAATTTCTTTAAATTAAGAAGAGTTTCTCATCCTTGGATTGACTCTGAAATGATTAGAGGTTTAAAAGTTAGGCGATTTTAACTGGATTTTACCACATTGTTAAGTGTCCTGAAAACAATAATATTGACAAGAATAAATCAACAAAGTGTTCGACCGACAGGCCACATTTGTCATGAAATTTCTGCATTTGTTTCAGCACTTTAATAGTCCAACCTATTAGAAGGTAATTACTTAGCGTATTTGTTGGATTGAACGTCAGTCTTTGTGTCTGTACATACATGAAGTCATATGAAAGTAAAATGAAACAATATAAGTAAAGTAAAGACAAAAGCACAGTTTACCTGCGCCTAAGTATGCTGTACTTCATGAACACGCATTTGGGAGTGCTGTAGCTACATGCATTCGTAACCTCGACGCTGCATCGAAGAGAGTTGTCAGCTTCAAGCCTTGGCCGCTTTATCCCACTGAAAGGGCGCCTGTTATCCATTGGAGATGTGCCGGTTTAATCGCGTGAGCGAAGAGAAAATCCCCTGCATCTGTCGAAAATCGAACCACAGTCTTGCAGTCCGTAGCCTGGTCACTAAATCGAGTTATCCTGGCTCTTTATTAAGTCGCAGCAGAAACATGAATTTGTTTTAAAGTGGTCGCCATGTTCTATTTTTGCATCAGCGCAGCAGTTTCCGCTCGCGGTCCGCCATTGCTATCTCGCCTTCCTGTCTATTGTGCTCATTGCTCCAGCTTTTTCTCACGATCCTAACGATAATCTTTCTTCTTACCATTATTTTATAGCTACGGTAATGTCCTAGACCTTGACTCACTGCTATAGCATGTCCGGACGGAACTACCACGAAGTGAAGCCAATTACAGTGTGTCAGCCGCGCGTCGCTGGGTTCTGTGTCATGTGGTAACCAGCAGTTTGACATTTGCGATTGCGAGGGTGCGATACTTATGTCAGATCTCCGTATTTTTTAGGTTATGGTACGAATTTTGCCCCGCACCTCAATGCTATTTCTTGGTTTTCTTCTATAGCAGGCTACAATAAATTGAACTTCAATGTTCACTCCGATGTCCTTTACAGCTCATCGGTTGTAATCACTTTTTCTGTATGTCATTTGGCCCCCATGTGAGTTTTATTTTTGACACAGAGATGACAAACGAACCAAGAAACAAACAAGACACTCCTTGCGGAGCTCACAGGACTTGTATTCCAATTGCATGGATTTATGTTGTAGTTATTTCGTTGTATTTTTGCAACGAAGTACATAGGCCTGCGTACAGATACTTTCCAAGCTAAATAAACCTCGTGATTTTATATCGTCGTATCTTGCCGTGTATCCTAATTGTTTGCTTACGTCGTTCTGCATGACGTGTTCAGATATGTTTGTGATCAAGTTTGTTACCAAATTACTCATGCCTACTTCCAGTGCCTCATTAGTTTTCGTCGTCATATCTACAACTACTGACAATATTCCCGCGACTAGCATGTTTTGTGTTTTACGTACATTAAATATATTGCCTCAAAAGACTTTCATATTTTATGTTATTCATACCATGCATGTTCTTACATCAACATATCATCCAACATGTGCACTCTGTGATGCACCATTTGTGACATACGAGTATACCAATTCCTACATGTTTCAGCGCCGATGTCCCATCTTCAGGGAGTCATTATAACAAAGGTAAACGAGCCAACATGCCAGTCTAGGTTCTGTTCCTCCTTACAGGGATGATCAAAATCTTGAGAAGCTTAAATACATAAAACTGATAACCATACATTACAGTATTTTGATATTAAATGTTAAAAAATGTATCAAACCGCCACAGTTGCCAGTTTTTAGTTCTTTTTATATATATATGGAAGATGTATACGTAACAGTGAAAGCTATTAACGTGCTGTCATAGTGTTTTATACATTCCTTATGATTCTTAGAACAAAGAGCCGTTATTCCCCTACAGAGCATTAACAAGATAATACTCTAATGGAAGCAGTGTTTTCTCTGTAAGGTACGAACTGTATAAATATATAACGTAGATTCATTTTAGCTTTCGAAGGGCTAATCTGCACATAACGTAAATAACAATTATGACAATTTTCCGTTGAAATCTAGACGAAAATTGCAGTAATTCCTGCATTAAAGTTTATAATATTCCATCACAATGTCTACCCTGTTTCTTTTCTATCGTTTCACTTTGCTGCCCCTTGCTGTAGATGACAATGAGTACTACAGAGTTTTGTTCTGTTTTCTAAGTACTGGGCCCCATGTTTCTCTGTTTTGGCAAGCGGACAGTTCTGTCTTTGACCGCACAATCATTCCATTTCACCGATTCAGCGGTAATGGTACTGTAACACGGCCTCACGAGAGAGGTGACGGTCGGCCACATCGAGGTGTCGCGGGTCCGGCACGTTCTGAACCTGAGACGCGTCGCGTTGTGGTTTTCCCTGCCCACACGTGCGAACCCAACTTGGAGCGGCCCCATTCGAAAGGAAAAAAAAAAACCCCCCCCCCCCCACACTCTGTGATTAATGTGTTAAGTACAGTCCGCCTAGATACAGAGTCAGACTTTCGTCTCTAACATTTACTTCATTAAACGGCAGAATGTCGCAGTTTATGGTCGTCACCTTTGCTTCGTGTTTCAAAGCCGATGGTTGGAATCTCCTGTCTGAAGTTTGTTATCATGGCAAAGGCCGTTCAGGCTTTAAAATACTTTATTATCCAACAGATACACAAATATATAATTCGTAGATACAATTAGAATTATTATAAAATATTTAAAAATATTTAAAATTGCTCCAACATATTTCGGTTCACAAGGGATCCATCATCATGGAGCTTTATACAGTGCTTGGCTCACGAGCACTGTATAAAGCTCCCTGAAGATGGATCCCTTGTGATCCGAAACATGTTGGAACAATTTTAAATATTTGATAATAATTCTAATTGTATCTACGAATTATATATTTGTACATCTGTTGGATAATGAAGTATTTTAATTGTCATTGATGAACGGTACAAATATGAAGACCGTTCAGGCATATTTTGCCATAAAATTCAAGCAATCCCTGTGACAGGCCTATTACAGGGCCAGAGGATTCCAGGAGGCTGAGGCTCCCAGAGTTCCAGAAATTTGCATGTGAAGGTGATAAGGTTGTTGCCCTACCGACCGCCTTTACATCCCAGGAAACTTTCCTGCTACTCATTTCTGTTCGAGGCTGAGTAGACCGCAGGCTATAATGCTGCCGGAAGGATTATGTCAGTGAAAGTCATATTTTGCCACAGTACCATGAAATGTGAGGCAATCACTTCCTTCAACGTCATTCCTAACTCAGTACCCATAATCATACTGTCCTTTGATGCTTTAGAACCTGTAATTAACTCAGCCTACTAGATTTCTTCTTGAGAAGCTAATAGTTGGTGTGACAGTTAATCCCTTCGCTAGTGCAGTCCGAGGGCTCAGTGCATTCACAAGAGCTCTCCACTGTCGCTGTAGTCATTCCTGACTCCTATGAATCCAGTCGACATCTTAACGCCTCATTTCTCCAAGATTTCCCTTCATATTTTCCTCCCATGTACGACTATGTTGCCAAAGTCGTCTCTTCCTTTCCCCCTTCTTTCGCGACTGAAACCCTGTATGCCTTTCTCGCCTTTGCCGTAAACGACAACTCCCATGTCCTGTCCCCAACCTCCTTGAACCAATGGACTCATAAATGATGAGTACAAATTATGAAGTTTTTGATTATGAAATATTCTCCGCCCTTTTGTGACTTCGTCTTAATTGCCTCCAAAAATGTTCCTCTTGTAGGGGTCAATTTGTTCTTAGACACGCTTAATCCTAACGATGTTTTTCGCTGAGAATGAGACGCGTAGTTTCGTTTAACATATGTATTACGCTAGTCTTGTGAGTGAACCACAACTCATAACCAAGTGAAATTAAAGTCGGCCGACTCGCGCCCTCGCAGAATAGTACATCATCTGCGATTCTTTGTTCAATGCTCACAGTTTTGTGTTATTTTCCACTGTTCTACGGTATCTTGTGGAACGGTATAATGAAAATAATCTTAAATCCACTGAAATGTTGCGTATTAATGAAGCGGTACAAAATATTGTATCAGAGCAATGTTAATGATACGGTTTGTTACGTAACTGTTTGAGTAAACGTACATTCAGAGGACAGCCGATACCATTGGCCGCACGGTGGGTCTGCGGCCACTTGCTCGATGTGATTGCGGGTTCGAATCCCGCCTGGGGCATGGATATCTGTCTCTTGCAAGTGTTGCGTGTTTTCAGGCAGAGGTCTCTGCTTTGGGCTGATGACTCGTCCAGAGGAGTCCTACCAAGTGTAGTGTGTCCAATTGAGTGCGGTCGTGAAGCCTCGATAATAAGGAAGCCCTGGCCCTCTAGGGGCTGTTGCGCTATAAAACGAATATTAAAGGGGCATTGTTGTTTCGAGTTTTGAGTATCTCACAGTTGTGTAGTGGAGGCTTCAAGTCTTCTGGGTTATGACGCCGTGTAGTATGGTGTGTGGTTCCCGACATTTCGAAGGAACGTTATGCCCTCATATTCAGTGATAAATCAGGCTAAGAAGACGAAGGCTGTACGTTCTTTTCATTCATCGGCAACCATTTGCCGTACGAAACAGTGTCATATCCGAGAAGATCTGAACCCTCCGCTTTGTCCGTTCTTTCCATTGTGATATTTTTTATTTGAATACGAATAAAAAATATTTCATTGCCCTTTATTTGCCAATCCGTCATTTATGACGGTAAACACACTGGTACTCTTATGAGAGACATGTAAAATTACAGTTCTTTGTGTTCCAAATTTGGGGTTTCATGTAATAAATGACAGTCAGATGAAAGGTTCTGATTGGAATGGTAGCGAATTCTTGCTGTAAATAATCCCTCTGTACTTAAACATGAATAAGATTTTTTACTTGCTTTTGTCCCCCGCAAGCAGACTTGCTTGAATACGTCATATGTTTAGGGATATATTAATTAACCGTACGTTATAACAGACCTCAGGAGCTGAGTACCTCAGTCAGTATAGGTTACTCATAATGCATGGATCAAATACGTTCTTTCTTATAATAAAACCACCTAGATACACTAATTTCTCAAATTTAGTTTTGGAATAAAACTCTACGTGTTTCGGACAGTTCCTCTGTCCAACATGAGGAGTTTTTCACTGTACACACACCAGTGGTATATGTCAGAAAACCCGTATGACATATACCACTGGTGTGTGTACAGTGAAAAACTCCTCATGTTGGACAGAGGAACTGTCCGAAACACGTAGAGTTTTATTCCAAAAATAAATTTGAGAAATTAGTGCATCTAGTTGGTTTTATTATTAGAATTTATCACGATACACGGTCGCCTGAACTTCAAAAACCAAAATACGTGGGGTCGGTTTTAAGAATGGGCAAGAATTTTCTCTTCTTAGCCTTCATCTGACTCTGGGGTCCACTGAGCCTCTTTTTTGCACAGCGAGAGATTTTTGCCTAGAGCAGGTTAGGGGTCTTTTCTTTTCTCCAAAACATCCATACCGGAAATGGGTCCTACAAAGCCTCCTATTGGATGGGTAGCAGAGACTATTTCCCAAGGGATAAAGCTGCCAGAGCTCGAGGCTGATCACTTATCTGCACCTAGTTCCAAGTTAAAAATGATTGGAACCGTACCTCTGCAACGCTTGTGTAGGGGAAACTTTACTTTTTCTTTACCTTCGTCTATTGTTGAGGATGAGGATACGTTTTGGATACGTAACAAGTATTTCCTGTTGGAAATTTTGTAAATCTTGTGTGACTCAGCCGAAGGAGTCAGTGTTCAGAACAGAACACATCGGACTGTATCCTACGCAGCCAATTGTGACGGAACGTAGCGGCCACTCACTCAGCCCTTCAACCTTATCCTTGTTACTATTGTAGCCCGTGGTCGTCTCGAAATAGATGGAAATCACTGCACCTGTACGTCACATTGTCGGAGCTCTCTGCAAGCGGTAAGAGGTGACTTGTCCGAGCGTAAGAATCGCTCATCAAAATGGGTACTGGTGGCGAGATTTTGTTACGACATTTATGGTCCCTTAGTGTCAGGCAGCAACTTACGTTATCGACCAGACTAGTGTAGTGGTTTACCTAAGTCCGTACAGGCAAATCCCAGGACATAATATCAGTTAGGCTATGACAGTTTGCTTCCAAATTCCTTCCAATTCGCAAGCCATCCCGTCATCGGCGTTGCATTGTTCAAAATACAGTGTCGTAAATTAAACCACAAGAGAAGCCTGTGTCTTATTGTTTGTAGTTTATTTAATGGCACTGTCAGTACAGCATCGAAGGACTGGATGACAGTGAATTATATATTGTAGAGAATCTAGAAAAAGGGATATGAAACCCGCGGCCTCCAGGTAGTGTAATGCGACCCGCGACCACGTTTTGAAATTATGTATTACGCACTAATTCAGGCGGTTACGTATACCAAATGTAAAGATTTTTAGATGTGCGGACCGCGAACCAAGCCACAGTAACGGTTGTAGGCCTTTGCCGAAAAACGTTAGACACCCACCATCTAGAAGATAGTGTTCTGACATCATTTTGGGTGCTTTTCCCGAAATTGTATGGAGGGACTGGAAGAAACGACGAAAATTTACGGTCGGGGTGGAGAGTGTTCTCTGAGTCAAGCCAGTGTCAGAAACAGAAACAGCGGAAGACGGTTACAGATCGTGTGCAGGGAGACTCCAGACTGTGTGCAGAGCAGAAGAGCAAGGCCTTCTGGTAAAGGTCGTGCCGGTAGGCTGGGCTCAGCTTCCCACGGTGGTGGGCGAGTAGACGAATGGCGCACCGCAAGAAGCAGAAGCACGCATCGCTGCTTCTGCGGCCAGCAAACACAAGCGGCATACGTCTGTTGTAATCTCCGTCTACACCACACAGAATACTTTAATTTGTGAAAAACACTGGCCATGTGTACGGTGGAGATCCATACACTACACGTTTATCATCGGGACTTTTTTGTTGGTGATTATATCCTATTCCATCTCTTAGTTCCTGTGCTACAAACGAGGTTTCCTGCTGAGAAGCGCCACATGTTTGCTCTAAACTTGTTCAGTCTCAAACTATAAATCGGCATGGTATATGACGGGGTTTCATAATATTCATGCGCTGCTCCACGGAATCTTATATACGCGTTTTGTGGTAGAAGGTAATTAAGTCAACACAATAATGATTTTTAAATGATTATTCGCAAATAAAAATACCGGAACACCGTCATTTTTGATGGGAGAAAACTTAAATATTGTGTCTGACCTTTTTCTTTTTTTCGCAATCAGTCTGTTTCATCTTGAATGTCATCTGTCGAACACTGACAGTCTCTATGTTCATGTCAAAGTGACACACTTCTGCGGTCTTTCCAAAATACTCACGAAATTCAACCTTCGACTCCCGTATATTATAAAATATTCTTCTTTCACAATTGAAGTGCTGGATGATATTTTCAATATATTTTAAGTTATTTTATAGTTTTATTCTGGTTTCGGCTGTCACAATACGACAGTACAGTAAGACTCAGACATCAATAAATTTTAAACTCATGGTTCCATGCATCGTAATTCAATGTTAATAAAATTCCAACCAGATGCAACAGTATGCAGATATTTATTTACTGCAAAGTCACTGTACATGTTTCGGGTGTCACAGCACCCATCATCAGGATACTAAAAACTGTAACCGCAACCTCCGGTACAGGTCATAATACTGGTACAGCTACTTCCCTCCAACGTGGCCCGATCGGGCCACGTTGGAGGGAAGTAGCTGTACCGGAGGTTGCGGTTACAGTTTTTA
>Ga0123354_10006127_pt1 | contig 17773 bp, 12 predicted proteins | sample TergutLab28metaG_2_FD_97872 | JGI IMG/M metagenome (GOLD analysis project Ga0123354, IMG submission 97872) | Labiotermes labralis P4 segment gut microbial communities from Petit-Saut dam, French Guiana - Lab288 P4 | ecosystem: Host-associated > Arthropoda: Insects > Digestive system > Gut ...
AGCACCGATAAATTCAAATTAAAGGTAATTTCACGAAGTTAACTTTACATTCGTACTTTAAATATATCATGTATTATGCTGGTTTATTATTTTGTTCCGTTTATTGTCAGTAATCGTTACCTTATATTCCGAGATTCAAACGGTCATAACTCTGTAACCGTCCAAAATCGGACACATTTTTATATGAACTTTTTTGATCACAAAGACCTAGGAAATCACCTCCTGCAGTTATGCCCTAAAGTCGTGAAACACCCTGTATATATATATATATATATATATATATCATACAGTGGCAAGTTGGCTAGGCGGTAGACCATAGCGCATGACTATAATCTTGAGGCTCCCTGCTCCAGTCTCAGATCGGACACGGACCGTTCTTAGTTCTTCCATGATTTTCACAGCTTCTCCAGATATAATGCGTGACATGGGTAACGTTATCCTCTACATGACATGAAGGTACAGAAGGGTAGCTCCAGTGTCACTCTTTGCGTTAGATGGAGGTGAATGGTCAACATCACGCTTCGGCTGCTTTATCCCCGGGAAGGAGTCCCGGTACGTATTTCCGGATAGTATCTTCAGTAAGTCTTCGACTGCTTTCTTCCATAAGTTGTCCAATCCGCAGATCCCCCGAACATTCGACACTATAGCTTGAGCTGGCGTAGCCTAGGTAATTAAACAACAAAAGTCACATTATTTTTATTCGTGGAATTATGCGATATTAATGCCAGTCTATGTTTATCAGCAGTAGGGAACGATATGCACTGCTGTGACTTTTATTCTGCCGTACGTATCAAGTGTATACGTAAAACACGGAAGAGTCTCGATAGTTTGACGTAAACGGGTCGATGGGTGGTCGAATTACGGAAAATGTCGGGTACTGTGGAAACCAGTCGAAAAGCTAGCTTCGGAAAATTTCTTAATCCATCCCTGCATCCTTGTGATTCTTGTACGGAATTGGTAGAGCAGTAGGAGCCAGGCTTTTGAAAGCCCGCGTTTTTTGGCTTTTGCAATAAATGTGTATTTTAGTTTGTGCTTGTGCGCGCAGCACAAAGTTTGAAGTATCACGTCGTTTGGCTATGTCGGATAACCGGAACTCTACTGTATCTGCCTTCATCAGTCGTGTGCCCATTATCCATAAATGGGGAGGTGCGCTTGAGTATTGGATTGTTGCGGGGTTGGGAAATAAAGTGTATGTATTTATCTTAACATTCTTGTTGTCACACTTTTTTTGGTTGTCCCTATGTACTGAGGAAGAGGAGAAGGACAGAATTTGCCCCGGACATAAAACTATCTACTTACGCCTCGGGCCAATGTCATTATCATAATCACAATCTTCATATCATTGTCACGGATAAAACGTATGGTATTGCGTTGGAATGGAAGATACATCATGTGGAGGTCCCATGATTTCTTGTAATTTGATGGGGAATGTCTGCCTCTGTACGGTGCTAATTGTCCGTTAGCTATGTCATGTGACTGAAGACTGCTACAAAATGAAGCCACATCTCAGTAGCAGAAATGTGCTCTCTTGCTCCATGTAATATGAAATGTTCGCGTCTCATTTTGACCACAGACACAAAGGGTAAGTAATAAGTAAGCCTTACTGTGAAAAATTTTTCATATCTGCACATAAGCACCAGTACTAACTGTGTGAAAAAGAAACATGTCAGGTTCTTCTGGTGTTCCAGTTCTAACACATTTTACTTAATCCGGATATATATCCCATTACCAGAAACTCACTGACCGTTATTTATTTCTTCTTTCTGTTCTTTAGTGTCTGCATCTTTATTTATTCTTTCTTTCTTCCGTATTTTTTTTTGTATGTTTATGTATCAGTTTATTCCTTTTCCCAGTATTTACTTATGTTTCGTCGACGATGTTAACAATTTGATGACTTGGCATGACAATGCACAATTCGAACTACGCAACGGAGCTATAAGATGGTGGCATTGGCGTACATTGCGTTGATTGAGATGCTCGTGAATACATCAGAATCAGCGTCTCTGCTTACTCGTCTTGTTCAGACTCCAGTGCGGCTGACGACACGAAACCCGACCTCACATGAAACTAGTCGCGTTTTCTTTTTTGTATGACTCAAATACGTCATTCCAAACCCTCGGTGACCCCCGTTTCTTGCAGTCAGTAACTGCGCTGATTATATTTAATAATCGTGAAAGTTTTCCTCAAACGAGTTACTCTTCTTCTTTCGCGGTTGTTGTATTCCGGCCTTATCTGCCTTTGCAGCAATTTTGAGAACCAACAAGCAGAATTATTATTTTTAAAACACTTGTCTTATAGTAGGAAGAGCATGTACAGTAATCTGTCGGTGTACGAGCAGCATGTTGTAAGAGTTGTCGGTTGTACGAGATGCAGCTTAGTTTGGCAGTAACCCTCGTAAATAATCAACTTGACGCACAATTTTTCTTGTATGTTTATTTATATTCTCTCCGTGTTTCGGGCAGCCATGTGCCCATCATCAGGAGAATTATTGTATCAATGCGACACCTGGTTTGTGTCACTCTGAAACAAGTGAATGGTTTAAAATTGCAAAAAGTTGTGCCTTAAAATGAATAGTGTTGGTTATAGATGATGTTAAAATCTTGGTAAAATTCTTATATAAGTGATATTATTAGGGTGACTTGTTTTGGTTATATATATATATATATATATATATATTCTTATGTTATATATTATATTATATTAGAATTTTACCAAGATTTTAACATCATCTATAAGCAACACTATTCATTTTAAGGCATAATTTTTGCAATTTTAAACCATTCACCTGTTTCAGAGTGACACAAATCAGGTGTCGCATTGATACAATAATTCTCCCGTTGATGGGCACGTGGCTGCCCGAAATATATAGAGAATAGAAATAAACATAATGAAAAATTGTGCGTCAAGTTGGTTATTTACAAGGATCATACCAAGATGCAGGTCAAAAAACAAAAAATTTGGCAGTAACGTCTGCACTTGTGTACGACGGACACCCGGTTCGCACCTTGGCCGGGACATCGGCTGTTCTGACAGGTTTTTCGTTGTTTTCCTCAGTCCATGTATCTGCCGGGGTACTACCCTACCATCGACACAGTGTAGTTTGATAAACTGACAACGCCTTAAAATCAACCACAGAAAGAGGCAAACTCTCGTATAGGCCGCTATTTTCTTAGGAATATCTCATTTCTGTTACCTCGTTACTTCTCTTTAGTCGCTTTTGAGTCGAGCATAATGCACCATATTACAACAATGTGGGGCAAACACGTGTGCCCATGTAGAAGGACAAGGTTTGCCATTCTTCATTTTGCACATTAGTAGCTACAGGTATACCATAATATGGCAGCAATAACGTAAGAGAGAACTGAATTTGCTTCAATCGGTAATGCAGTCTCAATCTTTGATATAAAACGTGACATAGGGTGAATACTTGGTACAGTCGTGATTTATGAGTGCCTTCGAATAACTTTAAATGCGCAAAATGGTAGATCAGTCCCTACGAACCCTCGCTACAGATAAATTAATTCAGAATTTTGTTGGAAGTTCAGTGGCCACTGTGCTAATTACGTTACATAGGGCTGTAAGTTCTTACTGAACGTAGATACATTGTATGTAAAAGGTAAAGGTAAAGCAGTCCCGTTACGGGCCTGGAGTGGCCCAGAGGGTTCGAGGAAGTTAAGGTTCCCAGATTTTATGACAACGGCACAGGATGGTGGTAAGGTTGTCAGCCTTACTCACCGGCCACCCTTAACCCCAGGAAATGCTCCTGGTACTCATTTCTGTTTGAGGCTGAGTCGACGCTATGGCCATAGTGCGATCGGAAGGATTTTATGTCAATGAAAAATTCCAATTACACCAGGTGGGATCGAACCAGCGACCTTCCGATTTGTAGCACAGCACCTTAACCACTGTGTTTATTCAACACTGAGGTTATTGAGACTGGTATTATATCTCAGGTATTTAAAGTGATAACTTGTTCGATTATTTTATCTTATGACTAACGTTACCAGAAATGTTGGGAACTTTTTTCTATAGTTGATATTTTAGACCTGCATTCTAAGTTCATTTTCTGTCTTATAGAATATAAATACATATAATTTTTGTTATTACCAGGAACTCAGCACATCGGAGTTTGCTTATTGAGGCTATATTTTATAACGGTTTCTTTGTAAGATACTTTGACATGTGTCTGTTTGTTATTTTATAGACATGAATACCAAAAAGTGGGTCGATAAAGGACACCCTTGGTTCAGGGTAGGATGCATAGGCAAACTCTGTTGAACATTTTTACACGCAAATCTAGGCGCGAAATCTCTTGGCTGTCAGAACCTGAAGAGGGGTTAGGCTGTCCACATGGACAACTGATTGAGTATCATTTGACAGATATGAAAGATAAATTTATTCCTTTGCGTAATTTCTACGCCATGAAAACACGTGAGGGCGTGGAGGTATGTGTTCATGCATTTTTAACATTTGCGCTAGTTGATGGCAAGGTCACTGCGCATCCCGCGACAGAAACCTCGGGTACCATTTAAATAAGAGGGTGGGTGGGCTCTTGGGACAGTGAGGAAGTGCTAGCCATGAGAATGCCGAAAACCGAGCCCCGGTCTGCGAATTACGTCACGAAATATGTCGTTGTTGTGGTATTGAAAACAAACCGTGTGCTCAATTCCCGGTTTTAATGTCGACCACGTAAGTAAAGGCATACGAACCTGCATACTGCCGTAACAATGGTATGAAAACTTGGAGACTTCGGTTACGTAACGAGACGGACCGTGTACCAGTGGCACTTCGGTCGCTGTTACATCAAGAGGCTTGAAAGTCAGTAAGGCCCCCTGTTTGCGAGTGACAGCAAACTGCAGCGATAACGTTCTGCAGGGACGACCAGGTCACACGCGGTTCCTTCCCACAATATTAACAGGTTGGGTGGACAGCCAGCCGAGTTAAAATGCTGCCAAACAACTTTGAAACTGGATAGCTTTCACCATAAAGCCGTATTTTTTATTTCCCATAATCAGTAATAACAACATGGCGGGCCGGCGAAACTGTGGAGCATGTTAAACGATGAAGTGTATACTACCAATTTTCACACTGGATCTGAGAGAGAGAACAGCAATTCGCGCTTGTTGGGACTTTTGCATGAATTGCACGTAAAGCTCATGTTCCTGGCACTCTTTATTTCTGGTCCAGTGCACCCGATTCTTGAAGGTGACAATCTTAATTCTTTGGCCCTTAGAAGTGATGAAGATTCACACTGCAACAACCTTTGACCTTTGACGTAAATGGGTTTTTATGGCGCCTGGGGCGAGGAACGCAATGACAGTCTGTAACAGAAATTATGAAGTTAAAAAAATCGTATAATTTTTTGAATTTCATTTTATTTGGCTCAGTAACTTAAAATTTGTTGAGCGATGAAAATCAGTTTTGTTCATTTAAAATATTCATTTTTCCAGCCATTGCGTCGTCCTTTGCTGCCTGAGTCCCGGGTCGGCAGCACCACTCCCCCCCCACAGCTACGCCACTGTTTCATACATATCCCCCATTGCGTACGGTATTACACAGCCTGCTGCAACCTCAACATGTGGACATTGCTAAATGATGTAGGAATGTAAATATTTCCATACATAAACAATAACCTAATCAGACTGAACATATTAAACGTTTATTACAAAATCACGCCATTTGTTGGCCATTAGAGGAGTCTTTGAGCTGTATTTAGCACCGTGATACACGCTGAGGAAATTATGCATGTATTAGAATTGTAGTATCGTGTTTAATTTACCTGCCTGTGGGTAATAATGACCTTCAGTGTATATGTATATGACATTCGAGTACTGCATGTTTTGATAAGGTTGAAGTTTATAAACACACTATTTTCAAGATTAATACTATCATCTGGAATGTGATACCAGCCCTGAAGACATGTAGTGATAACTGTGACATCATCATTCCAATATTATGAGAGTTTATATCTGCAGATACTGCCCACTACGAGGGGGTACTGATAAGTCCTTAGCCCGACCTACATCCCGATATCGTAGGACGGAATCGATAGTGTCGTTGGAAAGAGGGGTCTGTTCATGTGCCGAACTACCAGTATTTTCTTGTTACAGAGGCTGAAAGGAAGCATGTCAGGCGACGCGCGCGATTTCAACAACATGGAGGCGCGAGCTGTCATCAAGTTTTTTTTTTTCTGCAAGGCAAGGCGCTGAATGAAATTCACGCCATTCTGACAGAAACATTGGGGGAATATGCACCATCGTATGCCACCGTCAAAAACTGGGTGACCCAGTTCAAACGTGGTGATTTTTCCACCTGTGATGCGCCTCGTCCTCGACGACCAAAAACAGTGACCATCCCGGAGATTATTGATCAAATTCCCGAGCTAATCTTGGAAGACCACCGGATTTCGGCTAAATCAATAGCTGAGCAACTGAGCATGTCACGTGAGCGGGTTGGGTCCATCATTCATGAAGATTTGGACATGCGGAAGCTCTCCGCGAAGTGGGTCCCAAAATGCCTGAACGCGGATCAAAAACGTCATCGGTGCCAGTCGTCTGAGCAGCTTTTGGAGTTTTTTCGGCGCTATCCAAATTATTTCCTGTCGCGATTGGTGGCCATGGACGAAACCTGGTTATATCACTATGACCCGGAGACGAAGCAACAATCAATGGAGTGGCGGAATAGCGGCTCAACCCGCCCCCAAAAATTCCGAGTGCAAAAATCCGCTGTAAAAGTTCTAGTCTCAATTTTTTTTGGATCAAGACGGCATCTTCCTCGTTGATTATCTTCCAAAGGGCCAAACTATCAACGCGGAGTATTACTCATCTCTGCTGGTATAATTGAAGGACATTCTGAAGGAAAACCGCCGCGGGAAGTTCACAAAGGGGGTCTTGTTCTTGCACGACAATGCCCCGGCTCACCTGGCACTTGCAACCTGGAAGAAACTGGCCTACATGCGCTTCCAGTGTCTTGATCACCCACCCCATTCTCCAGATCTGGCCCCGTCGGACTACCACCTGTTCCCTGGACTAACAAAACAATTGAAAGGTCGCCATTTTTCGTCCGACGCGGAGGTCATTGCTGCCGCGGAGACATGGTTGGACGGACAAGCTTCTGAATTTTTTGAGTGGCTTGCAAAAGTTAGAACAACGGGCTAAGTAGTGTATGGAGTATGGGGAGTATGTTGAATAAACCCCGAGTTTGGTCGCTGTAGCTTGTTTCCTTCCTGGTCGGGCTAAGGACTTATCAGCACCCCTCGTAAAACCTGATGTTATGTTATAACCAGTGCACTGAACATAGCAGTCAGTCAAGTGGGATAGTTCGTATGTTGCATATGCAGGAGGTCACGGATTCAACTGGCAGCCATCCTAAGGATTTCATGGATTTCCTCAGGCAGATATTTAAAGCCGTGGCCATGCCCCACTACAGATTTATTATTTACTAATCATCCATTCACTGCCATATAGTCAGCCCAACATCATCCAAAAATGAACCACATAAATAACAACCAATCATACATTTAATCTTAACAGGCAAACAACAGGTATGGAAAGATGGAATATTAGGTGGCATGTTGTATTAGAACTCTGGATACAGATGCCGGTGAGTTAATTAGATGACACAGAAACACAAGTGTTTCTTATATGTTTCTTTAATTCCATGTACCAGACAACCTTTAGTTGTAATATGTACATGTATTAAGTAAAATCTCTTAATCTAGATATACATAGCAAGTTTTAATCCATCTGAATGGAATTCTATTTTAAGAAACAAATAAGTGTCACAAATGCAAACAGCATTCCTGAGATCTTGAATCAGTTATGTAACATAAATCAACAAATGCAATTTTTTTAAATTAATGTTTTAATTCAATTGAATTAATTGAATTACAACCTAAATTTAAAAAATGTGCATTTGTTGGTTTACGTTACATAATTGTTACACAATGTATGGTACAAAAACATTAAAAAAAAATCTTAAATCAGGTTCTGACTAACACTGTTAAATATAATTAATTGCAACTGTACATACTGACTGAACAGTAAAGTACCCTGTGATAGCTTTACTGTAACTTGTGTACAATGAGTATTCTTAAGTGGTGATCTGTACAGGAAAGAAGCTGGATTACATTACAGACGTGGTGTATAAAGGGAAATTTATTATTGTCAGCATTTGTAATATTGTTTGTTAACCCCTCTCTTCCAAAGGGCCTTTAAACATTACTCATTTTGGGGACGCATTTTATTTAAATATTAAGTGGGTTTTTATTGCTTCAATAAATGTACTGTGTATGTCAAATGGCAACATAATGGAAAAATACAGGCATGCTGTGTATATCGGTTGACATTTACAGCTTAATAGATGTGTTTAATTCTGTAGCAGAAGTTCATTATGGTCATAACTGCACAAGAAGGACAGGTTTCATGAAGTCACATTCCAGGACAGTGAAACTTGAGTGCCTCTGATGTGCTGTCGGGATATGTCAACAGCGAACTGGGTATTCCATCATCTACTATGAATGATGTTAGCACGGCCTCAGTTAGCAGCATCAAACTCTGCCAGTAATTCATCACACTGAGCAGTATCTCACACTTGTGTTACTTCTAGGTAACGGAGTGCATTACTCAGACACGCTGTGTCACACCCACGACTAATATCAATAACCCTGGAACATAAGAGATGCAACATATCAGTCTTACAGACTCCAGAGTGCAGAATCCTTGAGAAACGAATAGTTACTCAGTTGCTCAAGAAATTTCCTAATTTTATGGAACCTGAAGTTTAATTGTTATTTTATTTTATTTGTTGTTTATAGTTTGTGAAGTTGTTAATAGTACTGAAAAGCTACCATCAAGATATGTTGAAACCCGTATTTTTTGTTAAAATAAATATTTTTGACCATCTTCAGGGAAATCCTTCTGTGTAACATGAAGATACGTGAAGGTTATTTGCATAATCAGAATCATACACACTTTAAATATATAGTGCAGTGAAATAATGGGCTGGGCATGTGGTGTGTATGGGTGAGGAGAGGCGGGTGTATAGGGTCTTGGTGGGGAAACCAGAGGGAAAGAGACCACTAGGGAGACCTAGGTGTAGATGGGTGGATAATATTAGGATGGATCTCCAGGAGGTGGGATGTGGGTATGTGGACTGGATTGGGCTGGCCCAGGATGGAGACAGGTGGCAGATGCTTGTGAGTGCGGTAATGAACCTTTGGGTTCCATGAAATGCAGGGAATTTCTTGACTAGCTGCAAACCAGTTAGCTTCTCAAGAAGGACTCTGCGCCATGGAGTAAGTAAGTAAGTAATTAAGTGCAGTGAAATATCAAGATTAAAACTAAACATGTATTGTAAAATGTCATACATGCCCATAGAAACCTTGTGTTGTACTTTAATTATGTAAATGTAGCAGATAAAATTCCAGAAGAATCACAGTAGGGTTGCGCTAGTCAGAAATAAACTCCTTACCACTACCTATTCCACTTATTACCATGTAACTTTCTGTTTCTGTTAAGACAATTTTGTTTAATGTGTGCACCTATGTTCTTCGCTTTTATGACAGACAGGTATGTATTTTTAATAAGCATGTATTAAGTTATCATATCATGGACATAGTATAACCTGTATTTTTACCCTTATTAATGTACTGTCATGGTGGACTTTCTAGTGACTACATTAGTTGATAAAAGAGTGTATTTGTATGGGCTATTGTTAGTTGTTCTTGCAGTGAAAAGCAACACACAGATTTGTAGTATTTGGAATGGCTGTTAACACATCTATAAGCTTCAGACTCAAAGCTGCTTATAGTTTCTGCATCATGACATCGTTTCTCCCATACAAGAAGTTACCATAAAAGCAGATACACTTGTTTGGAAGCTGCAGTATTTCAGGATCTTTCAATCACTGGTGCTAAAGCCAGTCACATCTAAAAAATTGCAATTTTTGTGTTTGTTTTATTTTTTGTAGTTTATTTATGCTTCTGTTAGTAGCTTAGTCTGTATAGTGTTAAGTATAGCATGACTAGAGAATGATGAAATGAAAAGATTGTGAAATGAACTATTCAAGACCTAATTCCAGGACTGTCACAGTATTTGCCTGGGGAGGGTGTGTGGCTGAAGAAAACCACAAAGGCCCAGGACCTTCTGAGCGTGGTGTAGAAAAGCTGCATACTTGACCACGGAGTTTGTTAACTGCCACTTTAGTGCTGTGGATGGTAGGGAACTGAAAGTTACAGCAAGGTTGAAAGATTTCACATTATTGTCATGATTATACCAATGTATGTGCAAAGTTTCAGAAGTTACTGCTAGGAAAACGCATATGATAGCACACAACTGCTTTCCATGACCAAACATAGCAATTAAGTGAGTAACACTTCTGGTTTATGTTTTGGAGGTCCCAGATTTCAGATTTCAACATAGAGATTGGTTATGCTGATACTGCAGTGCAAATGATGGAATTGTGCCTCAGATTAGACCATGAATACTTCCTTCTGTATTTATTACAATTCAATACAGATATACCATGATTGTCGCTCCACCTGACACCATGTAGCTTGGACAACTGACAGTATCAAATAAAACCATAAATAAAGTAATTTATATTTTGGTACGAAATACTCTGGTAATAAAATGTCTGTATGAAACAGACTGGATATTTTGTGGATTCAAGACTACACAATCAATAGGAAAGTAGATACTTACAGCTACGCATCAAAATACATAGAAGTTGATGTGTAGACCCCACAAACACTTGACTAGAATTACTGGGAAAAAATAGGAGATACACTGACAGCTGTTTCTATGCATTATGCTCTTTCTGTAGTCATTTATATCTTTAATTTGTAATAGTGAATTCCAACAATATGGGCAGATTGTATTATGCCCCATATTATAGATTAGAGAAAGGAACATAATGACTGACTAGGGGCAATTGCTTGTTTTGGTCAGTCCAGATTTTCTTGGTTCGTAACATCAAGATTAATAACCTGGTCCCTTTCCTCTCTTTTTCTTTAATAATAATAATGATGATGATGATGATGATAATAAAAACAATTTATATTGCATAAGCACACAAGTTGGTTGCGACATCGTCTGTTAAGATATCACACCCAAGAGAGCAGACATTAGAGTTAAGTGGTTAGAACTGCTGCTTGTGTAGGAGGTCCTGGGTTCAAATCTCAGCCTGGGCAGAAGATGTTATGATAGGTTTTACATGACTCCTGAGACCTTCTGGGTAAGAGCTGGGATGGGACATCAAATTAAGAGCAAGGACGAACACCTTTCACACCCTTCTGGTTCATTATTCACTGTTTGCTATTTAGCTGATATTGAGCAAAATCACTTTTACAGAAACAAGTTGAACTGCATTATGGTTTTCAGAAATCTATCTATGTAATGCACAGAAAATACTATGTTACCATTGCCTTCCATACATTTAATAAACAACCATTTGGAACCAACCATTTTTCCTAAATTCTGTAGACATTGTGTGTTGTGGAAAATTATGAAGCTAACACTTGTGACCCTGAAGAAAGGACAGAGTTTACAGTTTGTTAATAGAAAGTATGTAAGTGTTTAAAGTGATGGGATACTTACATAAAATCTACACATAGGAAACCTGTCATTGTGTTGTGTGTCTTCCTCATTCAAGAATGAAATTCATTTCCAGAAAGGTGGTTGCAGTGGTTCCCAAACTGCATAGTATAGGGAGCAGGACAAATTTTCTTTTTAAATGTGAGCCTTATAACTTTTCACCACAGGGGTACTAGGTGAACCATGGAGATTGGTCCGCACCTTTGAGTTATCACATAGCTGAACCAGGTTTTTAGACACTGGGACAAATAATCACAATGATTGCCACTAACAGAAAACATAAACTTTAAACAATCATAATTATTTACTGAGTATCCGTTCACTGGCTCAATAATTTGGTGTCACCTTCTATGAAAGAGTTCTGGTACTTATTGAAGAGGAGGCTGCATACATCCCAGAGCCTGTCTGGACACCTCAGACAGGAGAAAATATGCCTGTCTATGCTGGAAGTGGAACTACATTTTCTCAGTTGTGCAGCATGTAGCTCAGTCCCTACATCGATTATATCATCCCAACCCCCAAAATAAACATAAATAAATACCTTAATTGAGCGGAGTCCTTGGAAAAGCTCACTAGTACTCAACTAATCGATAAATACCCCATGTTTCATGCAACCAAGAAGTTCATTACCACATCCATAACAGCCCGCCAACTGTCCCTATCCTGAGCCAGATTAATCCAGTGCATCCCCCCTCCCATTTCTTGAAGATCCAATTTAATATTATTCTCCCATCCATTTCTAGGTCTTACAAGTGGTATTACCCTCAGGTTTCCTCACCAAAACCCTGTGTACACTACTCCTATCCTCCCCACATGTGCCACATGACCCACCTAACTCAATGTTCTTTAATTGATCACCCTAATGATAATGTATTTGGTGTCGACTACAGATCATGAAGCTGCTCATTAAGCAGTCTTGTTACCTTGTCCCTAAGAGGGCCAAGGTAACAAGAACATCCTCACTCTGTACTTCCTTCAGTGTGAGAGACCAGGTTTCACAACCACGCAAAACAATGGGCAAAATTGTAGTTCTGTATGTTGTTATATTTATATTTTTGGATAGCAAACTGGGCCTTAGTAACCTAATTTTAATTTTAGCTCAAACTCTGCAGTCTAGACAGACATTCATAAAAGCGTTGGAATGAAATAAAATAAATAAATAAATAAATAACCTAACCCATCCTAACTTAACCAAACCTGAAGACCTAAATTCTTCAAGAACAAAATGACCAAAATGTGAGAAGGTTATAAGCTAGTATTCTAATGAGTGTTACTGTTGTACTTTGTGTTTGACAAGTGTGACTGTATTCCAGTCTTACTTCAGAATATTTCTATTTATCCAATTAATTATTATACAACAGTATATATTTTGTCTATTGTTAAACAGCATGCAAATTTATTCTGGTTGCTATACATAGCACATATTATTACAAATACATAAAAGATTTAAACGTTGTTTCAGACTGTGCACTGTCCTTTCTAAGACTTCTTCAGTGGAGGGCATTTTGGCTATGGCAGTGTGTCAGAATGCAAATGATAACTGAGATTATGGAGTGACATGTAGCCTTCTGTACCTGGACTGAAATCTTTAAATTGTAAATGGCAAATGTGGGTGTTATATTTTGTTGTTACCATCTCTTGGCAGTGAATGAGACACATCCATTTATAAATTGCTGTCCATTATGTCCATTATTCCTGTATTTTGGGGGAATGGAGGAGCTGATCAACTTTGCATTCAGACCTGTGCATTCAGGAATGACATTCTCCCTCTATACACCATACTGGCAATGTAGTGCCTCTGCATGTCTGTGTGAAGGTGAATGCATAGACACACTCTTTGTTTATACTATTGACCCCACACACATCATAGTATTCACATCCTTAGTGGTGGGGACACATGTGACCCTGTGCAATTGTGTATAATGTGTCCACAAGTATACCAAAAGTGTAGGTGCCACCTCAATACATTAGGTGCCAGAAAGCAGACATTAAGCAAGTTCCATGCTGAAGACTCCCAAATAATTGGTGCCTCCCATATAAAATTTAGTACTCCATCAGACCTACAGCCTGAGATTTTTTTGTGTCTGGTCTGTAAGAGTGACTACAGACAAGATATTTTACATAGGGACCATAAATTGGTCATACATGCAAACACACTGTTGTATCCCCAATCCTTGCCAAATGGTAGGTGAGGGAGTTGGGGTTTTGGTTGAAAATTCCAATCAGCTGAACATGAAACTTTATTGCTAATAGAATTACAGTATTGAGGACAAGGTACTGGCATTTACAATGCTCTTGTCTGGGCTGACACAAGTCCACTACTTTCCAGAGAACATACAAGGAGAATGTGTCAATACACAATGTTTAGATATAGTTAAGCTGGTAGAGGGCAGCATGCTTTGCTTCATTGTGTGTGAAAGTCTTACTTTCTTCAGTACTCTGCTCTATAAATGATGCTGAGAGCCTAGTAGATGGATTATTTCATTATACTGAGCAAGGTTCACAGTACAGTAACAAATGCAGATTCCCCTGTAGACTGAATATTTGGTCACACTGAGCAAGGTTCATAGTACAATATCTAATACAGGTTCCATCATGAGTTACTCTACATTGGTACAACACTGACCATAATTAGTGATTATGGTCAATCACAATCGAATGCCGCAGGGTGTTTGCTTTTACAGATATCTAACGACATTAGAATGTTATCACATTTCAATAATAGTTACATTCACTTACGAGGAGTGTATCCCCGAAAGCTGTGTGAAAGGAGAAGAGGAGGTGGAGACTGGGTTTTGGTTGAGAAAAATGAAAGACTTAGGAAAACATGTAGGGGTGGTTGTAGGAGATTAAAATGGATCTTCAAGGCATAGGTTAGTATGGTGTGTACTTAATTCATGTTGCTGAGGATAGAGAAAAGTGGAGGGCTCTTGCGAATATGTTAATGGGCCGTTTGGTTGCAGAAAATATTCCACGGACTTACAAATGGTAATTAAATAGATACAGAACAGTGACCACTAAATAACAGGCGCCATTGAAATCTGTACTTTATAACGTTCATTAATGCTGATATAATGCTATCCATTGCGTTCTAACATAACTGGAGTTACTACCAATCTGTTCGCCTCGCATTCCACGTAACGTGGAAATAGGGTTATTCATTGTGTACTAATAATCCGTGACAAAGAAATTCGTCCAGAGGAATAACCTTTGATAGATGTCGTCATGGCAAAACTGTAAATATGGGTGATTTTATGTGAAGTATTATGTGAGTTTCATGTTCGGATGCTCACGGTGATTAATAATAACGATGAAGTTTGACGATAGTAATGGTGCGCGAAAATGTATGCTTTATGGAGTGGTAGGTGAAGCTGTCTATTTTGTATTACTGAGTGCGGATCGCACAAATGCGCAGTCTACCGTGCGTGTCGCTGCGGTCGTCTCTTTATTTCCACTAACGATGAAGTTTGACGATGGTAATGGTGCGCGAAAATGTATGCTTTATGAAGTGGTAGGTGAAGCTGTCTATTTTGTATTACTCAGTGCGGATCGCATAAATGCGCAGTCTACCGTGCGTGACGCTGCGGTCGTCTTTATTTCCTACTATCTCCCATGCGGGGCACCCATATCCTGCAACAATTGCCCATCATTCTATTTTAGTTCCGCCATAGATTAGCATTGGCGTTATAATATTAACTCTGATCCATGCGTTTTAATACCGTGGGTCGGATGATTTTCAAATATCGGTGAATTTCAAATCTTGAAATTTATGATCTGTGTCTGTGGCTCAGGTAGGCGAATGGTAGCGAAGTGTTACGTCATGAGTTGAAGCATCGTTTGTGTCAGACTGGCGTATGTGAAAGACGGAGACGTCGTGTGTTGTCTGTAATCGTAAGCATAGCTTAGGAAGAATGTGGAGTTAGAATTTTGCTGGTGGGAGTGAATTTCGCTTGTTACAACAGGATGCCAAAGGATTGGAATCCTAAAACATAAACACGACTGCAGAAATATATATTGAAATAGCAGGTTCCGGCAAAAATAAATGAAACCTGAATATATCATGATCACGTTATAGCATAGACCTTAAGCCCACGTGTGTTGATTCATTTCATAAGGGTCCCTTATTTTGTCTGTAGTTTGAGGTTTTCTTGTAATCTTTGAGTGCTGTTTATTAGGCAGCGTAATGGGGGCAGAAGTGGTGCTCAGCATGTCGGAGTTGTGCTGCTTTATAACGCTATATCAGAATACCATGTTGCTGCAGCTGTGGCCACAGCAGTCAAAGCATTAGATGTAGAGCACTGCAATATCTTACTCAGAGAGTATATGTAAGTATAACTTGGGCACACATTCCATAGGTAGTTGTATTTTTCTGAGGTAGAGACTAGTAGGACGTTTATGGAGTTGGGGGATGGAAGGTGGGCAGTGTCATTCCCCATCTGTATCAGTTATGTGTTAATTCTCTCCAGTGTTATTTTATACAACTGATACAGAATTTCTTTTTGACACTAGAGAGAAAGTTATCCCAACCTTGGTGACTTGTATAGTAATATGTAGTAATGTGTGGATTTGTTACTGTTTCTTAATAGGTGAGAAGAGGCATTATTAAAGATACTAGTTTTCTGCCTAACAAAGGATGCAGTGTTGCTGGAATGTGGATGCAGCACCTCAGATTTGTGTCTAGTTTGCAGTCCTTAAGGGTTCTTTGGTGTAGCACTGTGCTGAGACAATAAAGGTTACTGAAGTTTGAAGGAAGTTCATGCCAGATCTTTTCTAGTCATAGGTAAAACATCAGTAATCATTTCTGCCTAAATATGGTGCTGTCCAATTAACCCTGACATTCTTCTACGTTATACATCAATGCAGAGACATTTGACTTGAGATTGAGGGTGACCAGCAAGTTCCTTCTATTCCAGTTGTTGCATGTGAACTGTGATGTGTCTACGTACCAACCTACAGGCCAGTGTCTGTGTATTTCAGTAATGAATTTAATTTCACAGGATTATTTTTGAATCTGTATTTATACATTATTCGTATCAAGGAAACAGAGAAATTATGAACAGTAATAAAGATATATATATATTTTTTTATAGTTTACAGTTGTATGTCACGTAATTGTTCTTCTGTTTTCAGTTTGGCAATGGTATTAGTGAACGGGAGGATGTTGTATGAAATTTTGAAGGATGTTGAGCTTCAGGGTCACCATTTGTGTATTGATGATCTTAAACTGTGGACCATTCACTAGGAGTGCCTAGTGCCTGTATTAAAGGTGTGTTACTCTAATTACTGCTCATGGTTTGCTGAGATAGATCCAACATTGAAGTTGAACGTAAGGAACTTGGTCAGAAGATGTTGGGTGGGGATCTGCATTAACTGAGTGGGCCCGTGTTAGAGGGGTACTTTACTCTTGTGAGTATAACACAGCCAAATTGGGTAGGATAGGGGTTATAGTTAAAGAAGAGACAAATTCCATACTCACAAAATTCCCCATTCTGTGGCTAGGACTCTGGGTTAAACATTATTGCTGCTTATTGCAGGGTCTAATGTAGGGCTTAATGGCAGAGGGTTTTGGAGCATGGCTTTAAGTTCCATACAATGGGCTGTAGGCAGAGTGTGTGGTAAGGGCCTTGGTGGACAAGGATGTTTGTTGGAAAGGGTTATGTGGGTGTTACAGGCAGAGGAAGAAGTCCTAGATATTGGGTGCAGGACAGAAATCTGAAGGAAGAAAACTGTTTTGAGAACAAAAGTATTACAAACCTTGATTGTACAGCAACACCGCTGTGAGAACTTTGTAGAATTTGGATGTCAGGGTATTGTTCAATGAGACCATCTGTCGAGATGTTTATTTCTGTTTTGATATAACAGCATATGAAGAAATTCTCCCTGACATGTCTACTTGCCAATTGAGTCATGATATTCTGAACCCCTGAAACAGCTTATGTACTGTGCTGTAGGCATTTGGTTGAAGTCAGTGGATTTAGCACTCATGTTGTGACCCAAGGCAGAGGAATGAGTGATGCAGAGAAAGGGAATTACCAGGTTTGAAGAGTGTAAATCTTCAGATATGGTTACTATAAATGTAAAAAGTAAAAGGCAGTTAAAGTAAGTACATGGGTCTTTGCAGGGTTTCTGGGTAGAGGGTTGAAGGCACATGTAGGTGAGTGTGGAAGTGCTGCTTGAGA
>Ga0123354_10006130_pt1 | contig 17764 bp, 6 predicted proteins | sample TergutLab28metaG_2_FD_97872 | JGI IMG/M metagenome (GOLD analysis project Ga0123354, IMG submission 97872) | Labiotermes labralis P4 segment gut microbial communities from Petit-Saut dam, French Guiana - Lab288 P4 | ecosystem: Host-associated > Arthropoda: Insects > Digestive system > Gut ...
CACACACACCCCCCCACACACCCACCCCCCCACACACACACACACCCACACACCCACCCCCCCCCCACACTCACACACACACCCCCACACCACACACACCCACACACAACACACACCCACACACCACACACACCACACACACACACACTCACACACACACACGCCACACACACCCACACACCCACACACCACACACACCCACACACAACACACACCCACACACCACACACACCCACACACCACACACACCCACACACCACACACACCCACACACAACACACACCCACACACCACACACACCACACACACACCACACACCCACACCACACACCCACACCACACACCCACACACCACACACCCACACACCACACACCCACACACCACACACGATTAATCATAGTTAAATGAATTATTGAGAGACCGCAGAATGAGTAGAAAATGTTCAACAGAAATAAAGTAAATTGCTAAAACAAAAATTCCACAGGTGTGTATATATAATACATAGGCCTACATGTAATTGCACGCATGCGCGCGCGCGTGTGTGTTTGTGTGTACACGTGTAGTAAAGCAATCTAATTATAGGCCTGGACAGCCCTGAGGGTTCCAGGAGGTTGAGGCTCTCAGATGTCAAGACAACCGGCACGTGAAGGTGGTAAGTTTGTCAGCCCTACGCTTCGGCCGTCATCACTTCCTAGAAAATATTCCTGGTACTCATTTATGTTCCGCGGTAGCACAGTGGTTAAGGTGCTGTGCTAGAAATCGGAAGGTCGCTGGTTCGAATCCATATGGTGTCATAAGAATTGTTCATTGACTTAATCCTTCCGATCACACTACGGCCCTGGGGTCGACTCAGCCTCTAACAGAAATGAGTAACAGGAGCATTTCCTGGGGGTAATGGCGGCCGGTGCGTAAGGCTGACAATCTTACCACCATCCTGGGCCATTATCACGTAATCTGGGAACATTAATTTCCTGGAACTCTCTGGGCACCTCGGTCCTGTAATGGGACTGATTTACTTTTACCTTTTACTCATTTGTGTTAGAGGCTGAGTCGACCCCACGTCCATAGTGCGATCGGAAGGATTATGTCAATGAAAAATTCCAATGACACCATCGGGAATCGAACACACGTGTAGTAGACTTCCAAAATAAACTGCGGACAGGCTTGGTTCATGGGCCACGAGTTGTTAAATGTCGTACCAAGTAACTTGAGGCCGTAATTGTATTGTGTGTCGCATACAGTTGTTAAACAGAAACAAAGCAACTAATATATTCTCAAGGTCATGAAGAAAATTGAGGGAAGTGTGGTATTGATGCTACTGACTTCAACCGTAATTAAAAACAGAAACATTCTCGTGGAGTGACGGAGTTTCTACTCGTAAAATGAGAGATCATGCGTGAAAATGTGACGTGTTGTGTTGGCCTCGTTACTTGTGTCTGTAATGTTAACACAGGTGGTAGGACAAACTGATAGTCGAGTAGACGTCACCAGGTTATTAAGAGTTTAGATGTTTGTCCGGCTTATGTTATGAAGAATGAACGGGCCTAAGACAGAGGAGATGGAATAATAGCAAAATTACATATTTGCGTTCTTCACGAAGTAAAATTTTAATGATTAAAATCAATAAGTATGAGATGCGTGATGAGCAGCAGAAGAAGGCACAAGGTAAAGGATGACCGTTTGATAACGACACAAAAGAAAATTTGGCTGTGAATGACAGGGGAACAAAGTAATGAAACGTCTACAGTCAATATATCCAGCCCTTATCTTAAATAGTTCAGTATTTATATAATAAAAAAGAACTTATATGTATTTTTCCACGTATTTTATTTAGCGCACTACATTGAATTATCGCGGTAGCTCAGGGATATAGTGATTAGCATACTGGCCGGACGATACAGGAATCGTGGTTCGGTTTCGGGCAAAAACCAAAATATTTTTACGGCAAGACATCTCCCTGTGATGTGTAAGTAAACAGATGATGAAAATGACCGCCAGGTACAAACTATATTTGGACAATATTTTTATTGTCGTGGACGCTACGTGTTTCGACTTGTTGACAAACCATTATCAGGCAAGGGCTAAAAAATACAGACGAGAAGCACCACTCATAAGCGACGTGGTGTTAATTCAGATGATTTAGATTTCAGTCTTGTTGCTGAAATAGTTTGTTGTTGTTGTCGTTGTCGTTGTTGTTGTTAGCCGGCAACTATTTCGAGCGCCGTGGCAAGTGGGTCCCTGTCACCACGGCATGGCGCGTCCTCAGGGTGCAGACGGAGGAACGGCCTCCAATATGGAGGGTAGCTGAGAATATATTGAATAAGCCGTCGTGGGCAGCCGACAAGGGGTGGTCTTCCAGCTTCGGGGTTGGGCGAGGTGCTAACAACTCCTCTCCGTAAAAACTTATCATGTTGCGAAACAGTCAAAGAGTAAGCCTCGGACCTGGACTGATACTTTGGTACGACCTAAGGATCGAAAAAGGGACATGAGATTTGGTACGTGGAATGTTAGGAGCCTGTATAGGGCAGGTTCACTTACCACTTGGGAGACCCAGGTGTAGATGGGAGGATAATATTAAGATGGATCTTTAGGAAATGGGATGTGGGGGGTATGGACTGGATCGAGCTGGCTCAGGGTAGGGACAGTTGGCGGCCACTTGTGACTGCGGTAATGAACTTTCGGGTTTCATAAAATGCGGGGAATTTCTTGGCTAGCTGAAAACCTTTTAGCTTCTCAAGAAGGACTCTGCTCCATGGTGTGAGTGAGTGAGTGAGTAAGTAAAGTAAGTAAGTAAGTAAGTAAGTATGTAAGCAAGCAAGGTAAGTAAGCAAGTAAGTAATTAAGTAAGTAAGTAGGTAAGTAAGTAAAAAAGTAAGTAGGTAACTAAGTAAGTAAATAAGTAAGTAGGTAACTAGGTAGGTAAGTAAGTAGGTAGGTAAGTAAGTAAGGAAGTAAGTAAGTAGGTAAGTAAATAAGAAAATAATTAAGGAAGTAAATAATTAGGTAAGTAAGTACGTAAGTAAGTAAAAACGTAAGTAGGTAACTAAGTAGGTAAATAAGTAGGTAGGTAGGTAGGTAGGTAGGTAGGTAGGTAGGTAGGTAGGTAGGTAGGTAAGTAAGGAAGGAAGGAAGTAAGTAGGTAAGTAAATAAGAAAATAAGTAAGGAAGTAAATAAGTAGGTAAGTAAGTAAGAAAGGAAGAAAGAATGTTATCTCAGTCATTTCAATCAACACTGCCCTGTACAGGAACGCTCTCTCTCTCTCATGTGCATTTCTTAGCTTCTGCCTCAAGACGCTGTGTTCCTAAGTCGAAACATGTAGCACACTCGGCAATAAAGTATTGTCCAAATGCAACTGCAATTGACGATCCTCTATTCAAGGGTCTCTATTCTGCCGATCGTCCAGACCGGTTATGAAGCCCGCCCAGCCTCCCATGCAGTGTGTGCTAGACACAAAGTGAAGTTGACCGCTCGCACCATGTAGCACCAAGGTTAAGAATGACAGGAGCTATACTTCCATTCCCCCATAAGACTTCATGGCTTGCACAACGATTTTACTGCGTTGCTTCTGGTGTGAACGCTTCTTTAGCACTACGCATATTAATTAACTCGATGAACCAACACCCAACAACGCGGTCGGTCATATTCTGTCACCAACTGTGCATTCCTACTGCAGTGTACAGACAGTGCATAAATTATAGATTAAATTGTTCTGGGACGGTGTGTCGGACGACCAATTACTTACCCGATATTCAAAGGACCTTGCTGCCTCCATCTTCATTGCAGTCCAATAAACTTCTTGGACTGCCACCAAAACGGAGGCAGCAAGCTCTTTGGAATGTTTAAACTACAAAATAAGGACGTGAAAACCCGCAGTTAAATCGCTGTAAAACAATACATTTTAAAATGCATATGCACTACTGTCGTATGAGAGACAGGGGAGGTCTTTGATGGGAAGACCTGAGGGAAAGAGCCCACTTGGAAGACCGACACGTAGATGGGACGATGGATTTTCGAGAAGTGGGACGAGGAGGCATGGATTGGGTTGATCTGGATCAGGGGTAGGGAAAGGTGTGGGCGCTTGTGAATGCCGTAATGAATCGTCGGCCTTCGTAAAATGCGGGTATTTCTTGTCTAGCTGAAGACCTGCCAATTTCTGAGGAGGACTCTGCTGTATACAGTTGCGTTATCTAGTTACGCACTATTGCAGGTAATGAGACAAGGTGCAGTGCGATACGACATGAAAAGCGTATTGTGAACAGCTTTGGCAGGCCGACAGCATGGTACGGTCTTTAACATCGACTGACACAACAACAAGAAAAATGGTTCACGTCCTCCAGCTTCTGATTCTAGCACGGTGGGTGATTTGTTCGAATCTGGTCGGGACAGCGACTGTCGTAATTGGAGTCTTTCATGGCCTTTTCCAGTCCTTGGACGCAAGCCCATAGGCCTACACTGTCAGTTACCGCATTACTGCAACACAGGCTCCAGTATTTTTCACACACATACTTCTGCAACCCGGAAGACATAGAGTCAACACATTTCCTCAGGAAGTCAGGAGGAACGACGAGGGAAAATCTCCAATTTGTGGCTCCAGTTCATTGAGTGGGCAGACTTCCTGTTTAGCCTTACCCTTTAATGCGGCAAACACAAGGCGATAGATTGGAACTTTTGAAGGCCGTTCTCTTGGTGCTGTACATTTAGTATTCAGACACAGTGGCGTGGGGTACCGCGGTAGCACAGTGGTTAAGGTGCTGGGCTACAGATCGGAAGGTCGCTGGTTCGATCCCAGCTGGTGTCAGTGGATTTTTTCATTGACATAAAATCCTTCCGATCGCACTGCGGTCCTGGGTTCGACTCAGCCTCTAACAGAAATGAGTACCAGGAGCATTTCCTGGGGGCAAAGGCGGCCGGTGCGTAAGGCTGACAACCTACCATCATCCTGTGCCATTGCCATGTAATCTGGGAACCTTAACTTCCTGGAACCCTCTGGGCCACTCCAGGCCTGTAATGGGACTGCTTTAGCTTTTACACATTGGCGTAGACAATGCCCCCCCCCCCCCCGGTGCGGGATGGTGCCGTAGATCAGTGGAACTCCAGTCAAATTTACTATGTGTTATGACAGTCTAAAGAAAATGCGCTAAAAATTATGGGGGGGGGGCACGGGGGCCACCGCTTGCAGGGTCCTGTTATATAAAGAGTAATGACGTAGTAAGCATAAGACCAACAGGCAATGTACGTATAGAGTAACAATGAGGCGCGTTCGCGTAACCATTTTTGCCGTGGAAAATCAGTAAGTATTACATATTCTGAGTGTGTGCCTATAGCGTAAGTTATCCAGCATGCACAGCGCATGCGCATATTATAGTGTCAACTTTGGCCTGTCTGGTTGTGCCATATTTTTCCAAATTACCTCACACACGTCACCATTTTGTGCGAAAAAAAAATTATTGGACATTAGACGTGTGTTTTGATTTTCTGTACAATGTTTGTGTGAAACATTTCTTACGGTAAGAAGAACTGAGCGTTATATTATTATGAGTCTACAACGGTCTTCATGTAAAGTACCCGTCATTCTTGCCATATTTTAATGAAACCACAGTTTTCTCAACAGATTTTAGTAAACTACTCTAATATGAAATTTCGTGAAAATCCGTCCACTGGGAGCCCAGTTTTTTTTTTCAATCGGACCGAGAAACAGACGGACAGACATGACGAAGCAAATAGTCGCTTTGCGCAATTTTGCGAACGCGTCTAAAAAGACAGGCGCTTTGTGTATAACGTAACGTTGTGGCGCGTTCGCGTAATGTTTTTACCTTCTCGACTACCCCAACAGTCTGATACCATTTCAGTCGAACAGAGCGCTGTTATGACGATTTAGTGACGCCGGCAACAGTAACATGTATTGAGACCTTCATGTAAAGTGAAGTGTCTGATTTTATTTTCATTGTTACACCGTGCATGTTGTTGAATTACTCAATTATCACACCAACTACTGCACAGATATAAAATTTACACATTAAAATATTAAAAACGCTCCCTGATGATGGTCCTAGGACCGAAACATGTCGGAACGTTTTTAATGTGTAAATTTTATAAATTTTATATATGTGCAGTGGTTGGTGTAATAATTGAGTGAAGTGTCTGACTTTAACCGAATTTGGATTTTCTCGATACACTTTCACGTAAATCCCTGATTTCAAATTTCACAGAAATCCATCCAGTAGGAGTGGCGCTAATACATGCGAAAGAACACAAAGACATGACGTAGCTGACAAGCGCGTTTTTGCAACTGAGAGAAAGCGCCAAAAAACTCGTTCATAATGAGAACAAGAACTGAACATAGCTGACTTTCAAGAGTCATTAAAATAGCTATGCATTAAAGATTCTAGTCTTTTGAGGTTACGATGCTGTGCCTATATATATATATATATATTTGTGTGTGTGTGTGTGTGTAAATATGTGGGCTGGGTATCTCAGTCGGTATAGCGACTGACTGCGGGTTGGACGGTCCGGGATCGAATCCCAGTGGGGAAGAGAATTTCCGCCCGTCCAGACCGGCCCTGGGGCCACCCAGCCTCCTGTAAAATGGGTACCGGGACTTTACCTGGGGTAAAGTGCGGCCGAAGCGTGCTGCTGACCACTCACCCTCTTCTAGTGCCGCGGTCATGGAAGAGTAGAGCTATACCTCTACCCACCCTCTGGGCCACACCGGGCCTGTAACGGGATCACTTTACCTAATATAATATATATGCATTGGTTGGTGCATATATATATATATATATACATATATGCACCAACGTTGCGGGGGAGTTTGATGTTTCTATCTTCAGGGGCGGTTCAAGAAAACGACGATTCTTGCAGTACGCTGATGAAGACGGCAGCAACATCTTTCATAATCCTGATACCTATATAACGATCTCAGACGACTGGAATCTTCATTTGTACCGCTGTGATGATCTCAGATCTGGCCCAAGTGTGTATTAAAAGAGCAGCCAAGGGTGACTGATTGCGTTTTATCAGCCTAATTAAAACTCTGCGAACGTATCCAACAGACTGAAGAATCCAATCCAGGGAAAAAAATATATATATATGCCTATTAATACGAACTAAAAGAAGACAATTTCTGGCGAAAGGCGTATAATGACCAGAGATCTTCAAGTAAGATTGTAATTCTCAAACCAGACTTAATAAACTAACAAACAAAATCATTAATCCTTCTAAAACTACCAACTGTGAAACCGTAAATTAAGAACAATAACAACCCCTCAGGAAATTCTTTCGTGGCGGCTAAGTTACACTCGAGTGAGCGAAATCTTACACTTTTCTCAGCCTATCCATATAGCTCTGACGAACAGAACTACGCTCTGAGTGAATTTCCTAGTTAAATTTTCTGACCTTTAGTGTTGGCTTCAAAAAAATGCTTCCTACCTTTGGATCCTGTTCTTCCTCGGGGCGCTGAAAATTGTATAGTTCCTGGAGATGGGAGTAGAGGTCAGCGTTCTCGTATAACCCTCTAAACGGATTCCTGGTACTGAAGAAGTCAAGGTCGATATCTAAGATGAACGGATCGCCCTCACGTGCTACGTATTGGCGGAACATCTTGCCCAGTTCTGGGAAATCATCTTGCTGTAACAAGAACAAAAGAAAGACCACCCATGACAAGTTGTACAGCTCGTAACACAAATATCGATTCAAGTTACACACGAAAAGATTTAGGATATGCAGCAGGCTTTAGTGAAGATTTTCAACTTCAGGTTGGAGGTAGACCTCACGCCTTTCATAACAATGATACATAGCAAAATATTGAGCATAATACAAGAAGCTTTGGTAGAGTGCATAAAAATGCGTGATATAATAAAAACATAAAAGACAAATATTTTAAAGAAATTTAAAAAATTATGTTTTTTAAATACGTTGGTAGACAGTATAATTCCAAAATGGTGTGTACATTCGCGAATCATGTATTAAGGCACAAGCGAATACAGCGTGTAAGGGGATTATTGAGTATTGATGGTGGGTGAAGCTTGCGATATCAAAATTACGGTGATTCCTTGAAGATTAAAGAACAACTACAATGGGTATGCTACAACGAACGAATGCTACAACGAACGAATGCTACAACGAACAATGCTACAACAAACGATGCTACAACGAACGAATGCTACAACGAACGATGCTACGACGAACGAATGCTACAACGAACGAATGCTACACCGAACAGTTTTTATCAATAAAATCAGGATGCTACAACGAACGCGTGCTTATGATTTTTTATGCTTTTATTATTGGAAGTTCGATTATATTTTTCACTAAGGAAAGATTGTTTATGCTTTTCAAATTCACACGTACAATGTATAAAAGTTAAATAAATTAATTTCATATTATTTTGACACCTATATTTTTGATTTTGTATTATATTTTTCCTGTTGTAATAGTTGTGTTGGATGGTACCTTTGCTTTAGGCTGTGGGCCTGGAACGGTTTACCCCTAAATACACATTTCAGTGTATGCTAGAACGAACAGATGCTATAACGAACGAAGTTCTAGAATCAGACCGTTGTACACCTCGTCGTAATTAACGCATAGGTCAGGTACCGCCACATTACAGTCTCTTGTGGACGTAGTGGTCATGCCCGTAGCGGGTCATCACAGATACCAAGCCGTGATGGTGCAGTGATGAGTCCTGTGGACGTAGTCATAGCTTTCACCTCACCTTTGCAGACTTCACCCGTTTGGAAACACGGAATTAAAGCTAAAAGGAAAAGTGCATCCTTGTACAGGCACTGAAGCTCTGTACAGGTCGTACGGCCCATAGGGGGAGTAGAGGTATAGCTCTACTCTTTCTTGACCACGGCACTAGAAGGGGGTGAGGGGTCAGCGTCACGCCCCGGCCGCTCTTTAACCCCGGGAAAGACCCGGTACCTATTTTGCAGGAGGCTGGATGGGCCCCAGGGCCGGTCTGGACAGGTGCGGAAAATCTCGCCCCCACCGGAATTCGATCCCCGGACCGTCCAGCCCGTAGCCAGTCGCTATACCGACTGAGCTACCCGGACCACAAGCATGGACTTAGAAGGTGCTTTTTCATCTTGGGGGAATGGGTGTCTTGTGATACCAAATCAGGACTACAGGGACAAAGTTCGCTTTCGCACTTTCCGAGTTGTAGTCATTTTTTTTAAAGTGGAACCGGGACACTTCCGTGTCATGAATTCTGCTTGACCATGCGTTCTTGTAGCTCATGGTGGATTTTGACGGGCTGGATGAGGTTTGCCCAGAAATAACGAATTCAAGATCGCACTTACTGTCTTGTCCACTTCGTCAGTATGGTCGCCATTGTTGAACTGACATTGAGTAAGGGTGCCTTGTCCACACTAGTACAGCAGCAAGCCACTTTGAAGCAAGAATATCAAACTAACACGTACTGTCAGACTCACAGAGCGCTGTGAGCACTACATTAATGGCAATAAAACAACGAATCTTGCTGTTTGGATTCCCCTCGTACATATGGCTCTTGACACTAAGAATCACGGGTTTAAATCCAGCAGGGTGTTCGTACAAATTGTTCGTTCTACAGATAAAGGACAGTCGGATTCTGCTTTGTGTGAGAAGTGTGTAGAGCCCTTCAATAACTGGCTCAAATCGCGTTCTGGACTCCAATTGAAATGTGATGGCACACGGTGACGCACGTGAGGGGAAGTGAAGGTAAAACTGGCGAATGGAGTGGGTAGCCAGTACCCTTCACACTACCTCGGAACATAGTGTATCCAGCATTACTAATGATGATGCTTACACCTCGGCTGCCAGTAGTCGACTGAACTGACGCCCCCGCCGATTTAAATGGACTCGTCCGTTTCGCCGAAAGACGAAATCTGGTTTCTGCGCGTGTGCCATCACATTTAAACTGACCTCCACCAACGTGCAGTAAATATTATCAAATAAAAATTGTTTAATTATATTTTTAGAGCGTGTCTCCATTTCATGAAATAACGCAACTAACAGGGCACACAGTCGGAGAGCAGAAATACTTTAGTTCTTAACCTCTGCTACATGTTCCGGCAAAGTCGGGCATCTTCCGCGATACAACTTAGTGCTAGAAGAAGGTCCTCAATACTTCTACATGCGTTTAATTGAAATAAGAGAAACAAGTTCGTTAAGCGTCTTGGAACCCCTGTTGCAGCATTAATTTGTATCCTGGAAGATACCCGACATTGCCAAAACATGTAGCAGAGGTTAAGTACTAACGTATTTCTGATCCATGAATTTGCACCCTGTTAGTTGCGTTATTTCACTGACTGTAAGTGACACTGTTCTGTGCTGTTACACCGTGTAGGGTAACAAGGTTGTTACGACCTTTCGGTGGAGCGCGCTGCTTCCGTCTTCAGGGTGAATGGATTCGGTTCAGGTAGCTGCTCAAGATAAAGGCAACACGCACCCCCCAAAACGTCGGAACGAACTTACTATCCTGCGCGGTTTAATAACATATAAGATAAATATATGAGCCAACGCTTGCGGTAAAAGCACAAAAGCTTTTCTTTTTAAATAGAAGTCTTACGTGCCAGTGTTGAATTACGAAAGTTGCACGCTAGTCTGCAGAGATGGTGAGTTGTTTAAGGAAAACGCAATTTTCATTGGCTCAGACTTAATTTTCCGTTCCCATAGCATTTGTAAGAACTGTTCTAAGAATACATGTTAGGGTGGAAAAATAAGGCCAGCGTATTTTAAACATGCAACTGACAGGCTTCACTGTGCACATTTTAGGTTACAGAAATTCCACAAATTATTACTCTTAATTACCTTCGCAAAATTAGAAAGATGGCTCGGATCTGCGCAGCTCTTTATCATTCTGACGTATGGCAAACGCTGAACAACATTAAGTTGGCTTGAAAGCACAGAAGTCTGTAAGCAGGACTTCCCAAGAAAAACCGTCACACAATCATGCAGTACTTGTTTCGAGATCTTAAGTAAGGCCCATTTCCCTCCCGATGCACAAATTATTGACACAGTCAGTGGATTGCAGCAAGTGGGACAATAACTTCATGCGTCGGAGTCATTGTTATCAAGCTGATAGTTGTTCAGCCTTTCATAAAACTCGCACATAAACAGTAGTCTGTAACATTTCCTACCCTTAGCCATTTGCATCCAGTCCATACGCTCATGTCCTATTGTTTTCATGTACATTTTTAATAATGGCTTTCCTTCTACGTCTATGTTTCCCCATTGGTCTCTTCCCGCCACGTTGCGTTTTCTTGTACACCTAATTTTTGTAAAGGCAGCGCTAAGTAAAGTCTGATGTGATTCATTAATGGATATTCCCAACTCATCTCGGAAATTATGATAAGTTTTGTTGATTAATGGTAAGGTATACAGTAGCATCAGTGGCCATCCTAATGACGTGGATTCATTCACAGCTAAGCATCATGTTTCCCTGGCACTCGGGCTTCATTACAAGGTACATTCATACAAGCAACAAGCAACATGTATAATGCTGCGTCTTGTTAAGCAATCATTATAATCTACAAGCACCTGTTGGACTACAATTCATTGCTGTTGTATGCGGCAGGGGGGGGGGGGAGATTCCCCGGGAAGAAAGCTTGCTCTGAATACACTTTGAGTTATGCATATCTCAAGAAGGTACAACAATACGCACTGTGAATCATGACAATGGCTCATGAAAAATAATAGCAGGTGAGAATGGATCTGAAGCATGAAGCAGAACAAGCCAGATGCTCAAAGAATAGCTCGTAATGTATATAGCTTCAGTTTATTCGAATGTCCAAAGATATTTATGTGTTTCTTGCACGAAGTGCGTTTAGTGGGACATAATGCGACCGTAATTTCTACGTGTCTGTATATTTCACCTCCAAAATTGAACTGATTCCAGCTAAATTTGGTACAACAGATTGTTATATATCCAATGTAACAGACACATTCCACGGTCAGTTAATTTCCTCCTTTCACATGTATGTCTGATCACAGACCCCAACACAAGGCGGACCCATGCAACTTACCCAATTGTAAATACAGAGATTATAAAATAGCCACAAATGACCGTCACTTTTAAATACTTTGGACAACACGGACAACCATGGCAGGCTGTACCAGACAAATCTCACCGCACCGAGTGAAAGCACAGTAACAACCATAATCCAGTGAGCACTCTAAGGGTGATAAAACCTGTCCGAAGTGTCAAATACATACTCATGGTTTAATTTGTTTTAACCAGACATTATATGTTTCACATTTTATCCAGTATCAGATTTTATGTTCTACGTTCACAACTGTAAAAATATTGGGATCCCAATATCTAAACAGCACCTGAGACTTATTCTGCTGGAGGCCTGATGATGACCTGTTAACAGGTCGAAACATGTAGCCTATATACTGCAATAAATATTTGTTGTGCTGACGTGTATTAGTCAATTTGTTATTTATTTGTTATATACGGCTAATTGAAATTTCGGTTTTATCGGTTACATACAAACTCTGCTTTATATGAAGTAAAAAATCTGGTAAATATGTACTTATGTACCAGTCTATACGACACCCATATCCCAGAAGACTTCAATCTTGAAATTTACAACATGCTTTCACTTTTCAGATGCTTCGACATCTGCATTCCATTATTTCAGAGAAACAAGCAAGGATAACCCTGTGCAATGACCATTATCAATCTGGGTAAAAGGTTAAGTTTTACCGTTACAGGCCCGGTGTGGCCCAGAGGGTGGGTAGAGGTATAGCTCTACTCTTCCATGACAGCGACACTAGAAGGGGGGTGAATGGTCAGCAGCACGCCTCGGCCGCATTTTACCCCCGGGAAAGACTCGGTACCAATTTTACAGGTTTCAGTCTGGGTACATTTAGAAAACTGCCGATAATGTGAAAATAAAAACAAACAAAGTCTCGTTACTAATGCATTATTTATTACATTGTGTCTTTTTGAGTAGCATTCGCAGTGAGGTTGCGAATAGCGACTGTTAGCTTTGTCACGTTTGTCCTTCCTTATGGAACAACTCGACCTCCTTCAATTCATCAACCAACGAATGCACATATAATTTCACATAAAACACTTTTAAAACACTCCGACATGTTTCGATCTTGTCACATCATCATAGGGAGCTTAGTTCCTTGCTAAAGTTATGTTACAGTATTCACAATTCAATTCGTATTTACAAAAGAGGTGTTGTGAAGCATATCGTGTTGTGTAGGAATGTGTTGTGGAGCAGTGGCCAGGTGTGCGTCTTATGCTGAGTAATGAGAGACTCGACCTACACCAGAAGAATTTTCGTGCAATGCTGTATTGGGGAATTTTACTAAAATTTATCGATAGATTCAAATTTTGGTTGAAATAAGAGAAACCCAGTAGAAGCTTTATGTGAAGACCTCCCTTCCTTTGTCATGCTGTTTCACAGTTATGACATAAGCGCAAGAAATCAGTTACAAGTTAGGATTAAGGAAAAGAAAAAGTCCCAGTCGATTGTAGTTCTGTTGCTAAGGTTAGGAGGAAATACCTTGGGCGCAAAAACGAAATCAAGTCCCGAAAGATTTTAGTTCTGTTGCTAAGATTCGGAGGAAACATCTCAGACGCAAAAAAAAAAAAGAAGAAGAAGAAAGCAGCAAGGGATTTTAGATCTGTTGCTAAGACTTGGAGATATTTTTTTGGCCTGGTGTATGTGTTGTTTAAAGCGTGGAAACCTGTTATCTTTATATTATCCGTTCCGTGCAATAAGATAATGCTCCTCTTTTAACTAACCAACCTTATCACATACCATGTACATACAGATTTCGTGGATATATCAAGTTCTGCTTCATGTTTTGACGGTCACACATCATCATCGAGGAGAACACACACCGATATATTTACACCATAATAAAGTTAGCTAAAAATATATTACTGATATTCGATGTACCATACAGGTGTGCTGATAAGTCCTTAGCCCGACCAGGAAGGAAACAAGCTAATGTTTCTGTCAGAATGGCGTGAATTTCTTTCGGCGCCTTGCCTTGCAGGAAAAGAAACTTGGTGACAGCTCGCGTCTCGATTTTGTTGAAATCCCGCGCGTGTCTGACATGATTCCGAACTTGTCTCCTTCCTGGTCGGGCTAAGGATTTATCAGCACCCCGGTACAAATATCCGCAGCACAATAAAGTGTGTGTAGTTAAAATTCTTGTCTGCTTGATATGTTGTTAGTTTGTCAGTAACGTACAAACACCTCTTAGTAGTATTCTTGATTCTGGGAAAACATTAATCTTTATTAGTTACGATCAAAGCCATGTAGTGGGTCCCTGTCACCACGGCATGGCACGTCCTCAGGTTGCGGATAGAGGAACGGCCTGCGATAATGAGGGTAGCTGCGAATAAATTGAATAAGCAGTCGCGGACAGCCGACGAGGGGTGGCCCTCCAGCTTGGAGGTTGGGCGAGGTGCTAACAACCCTCCCTGTAAAACACTTGTGTTAAGAAACACGCACATGCGGGATGCTTGCTCTGGAGACAAAACAATCCGGTGGCAAACTACTCCAACACTCGGATCTCCGGGAGGGGGGTGTTTCTAGGGGAAACATCGTGCAGCATATGGACTGGATTGGGCTGGCCCAGGATAGAGACAGGTGGCGGACGCTTGTGAGTGCAGTAATGAACCTTCGGGTTCCGTGAAATGCGAGGAATTTCTTGACTAGCTGCAAACCAGTTGGCTCCTCAAGAAGGACTCTGCACCATGGAGTAAGTACGTAAGTTATGATTAAAGAAGATTTATAATCATATCGGCTAAAATCAAATGTAATGCATAATAACACCCTTATCATACTTGCAAGAGGTGATTTAAATACTGGTCTAGTGGCGGGGTAGATGTATCCGTAGGTATGTCTAGCGCATGCGCACAGCTATTACATGTCTTGTGTAATTATTTCAAACGATATGTTTATAAATTTTCTATGATCATAACTAACAAAGATTAATATTTTCAAAGCACTAGATCTACTGCGGGTCGAGTATACTACTGGGTGTTAGTACGCTACTTACTAACTGACAACATACCAATCATACGAGAATTTGAACTACACACACATATTTTGTGCTGCGAAAATTTGTATAGAACAATTAATATCACTAATATATTTGTAGCTAACTTTGTTTTGGTATAAATACACTGGTGTGTGTTCTCACTGATGATGGTCGGTGGCGGCCGAAACATGTACAGCAGTTAAACCACATTGTATCTCTATGTGTACTGTATGTGTACAGGCTATTTTAAGAAAAGAGAAGTGGAAAACTCAAATTTAGAATACACACCCTTTCAGTGTTTCCTCTTGACATTACTCACTTACTTAAAATCTAGGTCAATTAGCAGAGTAAAGGTAAAGTTAAAGTGATGCCGGTACAAGCCCGGTGTGGCCCAGAGGGTGGGTAGAGGTATAGCTCTACTCTTCCATGACCGCGGCACTAGAAGGGGATGAGTGGTCAGCAGCACGCCCTGGCCGCACTTTACCCCCGGGAAAGACCCGGTACCCATTTTACAGGAGGCTGGGTGGGCCCCAGGGCCAGTCTGAATGGGCGGAAAATCTCGTACCCACCGGGATTCGATCCCGGACCGCCCAGCCCGTAGTCAATCGCTATACCGACTGAGCTACCAGGCCCACACATTAGCAGAGTAGGCCTAAATATGACGGAAGTATTAGGTCCTGCAGATCTTTCCTATCTCGTTTATCCTCTTTCTGCCTTGACAGTATGTCTGTGCAGAACTGTAGCTTGTGACGGGCCCATTGTCTGTCCACCGGCTGATAGATAGATTAATGTGGAAATTTCCTAAACGATTAATGACAGGGAAAACCTGCGTACTGGGAAAGAATGTACATTTTCCACCACAGTTCTTATGCGATCTGACATGGCTTTGAAACCGTGCCTCCGCAGTGAGACGCTGGCAACAATCCGACTGCACTAGGGCAGAACCATATGAAGTTCTGTTGCATTATGTCCTTCTACATATGATTAGTGGGGACCACGGTAGCACAGTGGTTAAGGTGCTGTGCTACAGATCGAAAAGTCGCTGGTTCGATACCAGCTGGTGTCATTGGAATTTTTCATTGACATAAAATCTTTCCGATCGCACTATGGCCCTGGGGTCGGCTCAGCCTCTAACAGAAATGAGTACCAGGATCATTTCCTTGGGGTAAAGGCGGCCGGTGCGTAAGGCTTGACAACCTTACCACCATCCTGTGCCGTTGTCATGTAATCTGGGAACCGTAACTTCCTGGAACCCTCTGGGCCACTCCAGGCCTGTAATGTGACTGCTTTACATATGATTAGTAGTCCGTTTTCAACAGGAATAGTAACAGTACAACGGAAACACTGAAGTACGACTATACCAAAAAAAAATGCAAGCGACGCCACATAGGCTGTACAGGATTAGCTGCTGCATCAAAACAGTTTCAGGTTTAGATCTGCCTTTTGAATAATCGCTCAAAAAAAAACTTCGTATTCATTTTTTATCAATTCATATCTCGTTTCAAATTCCATTCATATATATTATTGCCATGATAAGTGTTCCTAATATATCCTCAGAATGTCATCCCTATCCAAGGACAGCTGTCGTCGATAAAGCTACGAGAGGGACTTTTTTTTGTTTATACTGCACCATCGTGCGTACAAAAACATCACAAAGCTCCAATCCGACAGTTGTTATGTATTTTTTTGTTGTCCTGGCGTTCATACGCAGTAATTGTCCTGCATGCTCACTGTCATGGTATATGAAGTCTTATAGCCTACAGATCTGTTGTTGAGACCTTGAGCCTGGTTTTGAGACCCAAGGGTGGAGCCTCATGTCATATGCACCGTGGGCCCACGATATATATATATATATTGGTTTGTAATGCAGGGATGAACAACTTTCCATTTATGGTTCTTATGCAATCTGTTTCTCGACACGCCATGAAAGCATAAAGGGAGAGCAGAGGTATAGCTGCATTCATTCTTAGCCTAGGCACTACATGAACGTGGGTAGTCAACTTCACGTCCTGGCCGATTTACCCCCGGTAACCATTGAATACGAGGCTGGGTGGGTCCCAGAGGAAGTCTAGACATTTTGGGGAATAGAAAAATATCTTGCCACTGCCGCGATTCGAACTCCGGGCCGTTCAGTGTGTAGCCTCGTCTTGATTTCTTGGAAACCCGATTGAAAAATACGACCCATCTTTCAGACGTCAGTAATAATGCAAGGTTTTGCGTGTACAAGGCATGAAGGCGTATGGAGGAGTGTAGGTACAGCTCCAATCACTTTTAAACTAAGCACGAGATTGATGTGAATGGTCAACCCCACGTCCAGGCCTCTTTGCCCCTCGAGGAAACAGAACACAGTACCTTACCTTGGTTCTATTTATATTTCAAACTATAGCTTTAAACCTTTCTGGACTCCACAATTTTAACTGGATTTTATACATGAACTTCGTCAAATTTTATTCATTATACTGTAAATGAATGAGATATCAATCCTATAAGCAATGCTGTATTTCACTGGACGGGTTTTAATGAAGAAAACTTTCTGAAGATGGTTTGTTAATATAGCCGAAACTAATGACCTTGAAAACGTGTGTATGTGTTGCGTAAGATTGTGATTTTTAATATAAGTTCTGAAATAAACTTCGTCTATATTACTTACTTACTCCATGGTGCAGAGTCCTTCTTGAGAAGCTAACTGGTTTGCAGCTAGTCAAGAAATTCCCCGCATTTCACGGAATCCGAAGGTTCATTACCGCACTCACAAGCGTCCGCCA
>Ga0123354_10006133_pt1 | contig 17762 bp, 18 predicted proteins | sample TergutLab28metaG_2_FD_97872 | JGI IMG/M metagenome (GOLD analysis project Ga0123354, IMG submission 97872) | Labiotermes labralis P4 segment gut microbial communities from Petit-Saut dam, French Guiana - Lab288 P4 | ecosystem: Host-associated > Arthropoda: Insects > Digestive system > Gut ...
AGCCTTTCGCTAGAACAGAAAAATGACAATGTTAACACGTGAGCCGAGTTGGAACTGGCTCGGTGTCCCCGTCAAAGAACTGCGACCAAGCAGTATCACTTTCACGGGCTATCTAGGTAATACGTCAACGATACCTCAGGATCGGCACGAATAACAGGTCTATTCCGGACCTGCCATTGTGTCTTCCAACACCAGGGCCCGGACCATGAATTCTTCCCCGCTGACGATGTCCACTGACGTACTGGAGCAAGAACTGCATCGAAACAGTGGGAGGTCTTCGACCTGTGTCTGACCACCGCATTCGCGGCACACCAAGACTGTGGGAATCCATCGTATGTCGAGTCGGCTGCCTTCCAGATCAGTGCCCTGGCTGACGAGAGACCAACAGTGGACCAGGCTTTCGGGGACGACTTGGCGCAGGTGGCCCACGTCCAGTTCGACGACCGCCACCTTCCTGCCGGCCGCCCCGCGGTGGACGATCTTGCTGATCGACTGGCAGAGGGATAGCTCATGCATGCTTCCTCACTCTCTCAGCGCCTGACGGGCAGATTCCCGTTGTTTTCATGCCTGCCTGCTTCGCATCAGAAGTCTATTGCGCCAGTACGACACCGCAGCACTGGCGACACATTCAGGGTTATATATCTGAATATTGTGTGACCCTAGTATGGCGACGATGACGAATGCTAGACTCTCGTGACCGAGAAGGGTGATTGATGAGGACTGAGGAAGATGCGCTGCAGCAGATCGACCGTGCTCGCAGTCGTCGGGCGAAGCTGACCGATGACCAGGTGACTTTGGCGCACGGGTCTGGGGGGAAAGCGGCGGCGGCACTCATCCGCGACGTTTTCATCGATGCTTTCTCCAGCGAGTCTGCGGGGGAATTGCTGGATGCTGCGGTCATGGATGTGACTGCCGGGCGCATCGCGTTCACCACGGATTCTTATGTCGTCCAGCCGATCCGGTTTCCGGGGGCGAGTATCGGGGAACTGGCGGTCAATGGTACTGTCAACGACCTGGCAGTCAGCGGTGCAGTGCCCAAGTGGTTGTCGGCTGGGTTCGTTCTGGAGGAGGGCCTGGCCATCGACGAGTTGCGGGCCATTGCTGCTGACATGCGTCGTACCGCCGATCAGGCAGGAGTACGGATCGTCACAGGCGACACCAAGGTTGTTCCTCGTGGTGCGGCCGACCAGGTTTTCATCAACACCGCTGGCATTGGCGTTGTGCCGTCGGAAAGGCAGTTGGGCGCCGCTCAGGTTCGTACGGGAGACCGTGTCATCTTGTCCGGGCCCATTGCCGCTCACGGGATGGCGGTGATGATCGCGCGGGGCAATCTAGCGCTCAATGCCTCGATCGCATCAGACTCTGCTCCTGTGAATGGCCTGGTCGAAGCCCTATTCGGCGCAGTCGACCCGCTCGCCGTCAAGTGGATGCGCGACCCGACGCGTGGGGGACTGGGCACGGTGGCTAACGAACTGGCCCGCGACACCGATCTTGGCGTCATGCTGGACGAGGAGGCCATCGCCGTGGCCCCTGACGTGCGCGGCGCCTGCGACATGCTCGGCATCGATCCGCTGTATGTCGCCAACGAGGGGTGTTTTGTTTCGGTCGTGGCGGAAGGGGCCGCGGACGCGGGGGTGAAGGCCCTGCGAGCCGCCGGCGCCGGACAAGCGGCCATCATCGGGGAGATTGTCTCCGATTTGCCCGGCATGGTCGGGGTGCGCAATCCCTTCGGCGGCACACGCTTGGTGGATATGTTGGTGACCGACCCCCTGCCGAGGATTTGTTAGGAGGGCACCATGTGCTTAGGAATACCTGGAGAAGTCATCGCACTGGCTGACGACGACCTGGCCACCGTGTCGGTCAATGGCGTCGAACGCGAGGTGTCGGTCGGCCTGCTCAAGGATGAAGGCGTGAGCGTCGGCGACTGGGTGCTCATCCACGTCGGATTTGCCCTGTCCAAGATCGACGCCCATGAGGCCGCCCTCACCCTGGACCAGATCAAGAAACTCGGCCAAACCTGGAACGACGAAATCGACGCCTTCTCCCAGACGGCCATCCGATGAAGTACGTCGATGAGTTCCGCGATCCCGTTGCCGCCAAGGAACTGATCGCCAGTATCCACGCGTTGGCCGGTCAACTCGGTCGCCACTGGAAGTTCATGGAGGTCTGCGGCGGCCACACCCACACTATCTACCGCCACGGACTGGAACATCTATTACCTGAAGAGGTCGAATTCGTCCATGGCCCGGGCTGCCCGGTCTGCGTGATCCCGCGCGGACGGGTCGATGACGCGGTCTGGCTGGCCCATCGTCCCGGCGTGATCTTCACCACTTTCGGCGACATGATGCGCGTCCCCGGCACTGAGGGCAGCCTGCTCCAGGCCCAGGCCCGCGGCGCCGACGTGCGTTTCGTCTATTCCCCCTTGGACGCGGTTAAAATCGCGCGCGAGAACCCTGATCGCGAAGTGGTCTTTTTCGCCGTCGGCTTCGAAACGACAGCGCCTTCCACCGCGATGGCCCTCTCGCACGCTGGATCGACTGGTGTCGACAACTTCTTCGTCTTCTGTAATCACGTCCTGATCAACCCACCCGTCCAGGCGATCCTCGAAACCAACAACGTCATGCTCGACGGTCTGATCGGGCCGGGACACGTCTCCGCTGTCGTCGGTTCGGACCATTTCCGCTTCATACCCGAGCAATTCCACATCCCGATCGTCGTCACCGGATTCGAACCCCTAGACATCTTGCAAGCTGTTGCCATGCTCCTGGCCCAGTATGCCGAGGGTCGTTGCGAAGTCGAGAACCAGTACGCCCGTGTCGTACGCCCGGAAGGCAACCTCGAAGCACAACGGCTCTTGTCCGAGGTGTTCACCCCTCGCGACACCTTCGAATGGCGCGGCCTGGGCTGGATTCCCGGGTCGGGCTACCGGCTGTCGGATGAGTTTGCCCGCTTCGACGCCGAGAAACATTTCGAGTTGCCCGGAGCACGAGTGGACGACCATCCGGCGTGTCAGTGCGGGTTGGTTCTCACTGGACAGATCAAGCCCTGGCAGTGCAAGGTTTTCGGGACCGGGTGCACCCCGGAGAACCCCATCGGCACCTGTATGGTCTCCCCTGAAGGGGCCTGCGCCGCGTATTATGCTTTCGGACGCCTGCCCCAAGCCTTGGGAAAACGTGCCAAAACTGAGGTGTGACGCTCAGACGGTGTTTGTTGCGCCACGGGACGCGTTCTTCGGCGACCCAAGATGTGCTTAGAGGATTCTGAGCCAGCGTGACAACAATAGAATGGTGGTGCGACACCAGGTTGCACCTGCATCCGCGGCAATGACTGATGAAGGGATCCCGGTGTTCGACACGGTTGTAGAGGAGACGAGGATGAATCCGCACGACCCGCACCCGCGGTTCCAGCCTGAGGAAGCCGCTCGTTTGAGAAAAAACCTAGTTTTATACTCATGTGCGCTGACGGTGATCGAGACCCAGCTGAGCAATCTCAACCGGTATTATTCCGCCCTGTCAGACAGTAATCCCATTGAGCTGATCAAGACTCGGGTCAAGTCGGTGGACTCCATCGCCCAGAAGCTGAGTTTGCGAGGGCTGCCCTTGACAGTTGAATCCACGGTCGAGAATCTCTCGGATATCGCCGGTGCGCGGGTCATCTGCTCGTACTCGGAGAATGTCAACGAGATCGCATCGTTGATCAAGGCCGAGTCCGACCATGAGGTGATCGCCGAGAAAGATTACATCACCTCGCCCAAACCCAGCGGTTACCGCAGTTATCATCTCGTTGTCCGGGTGACTCCCGGGGGGTTGTTCGGCGATCAGTCGTGTCCGGTGGAGATTCAGATTCGTACTGCTGCGATGGATTTCTGGGCGACCCTGGAGCACAAGGTCCGCTACAAGTACAGTGGCGAGATCCCTGACCACCTCAGCCAGGAACTCCAGGCCTGCGCTGAGAAAATTCACGAACTCGACGAGCGGATGTACCTCATCCATGAGTTGGTCGAACTGATCAATCAGTAGGCAGGACGGCAGGGGGTTGACATATGGCAACACAGAAACGGCGAATCTATGTCGCCGACGACGAGACCAACATCCGGCAGGCCATCCAGACCTTCCTGGAGAACGGCGGGTACCTCGTGAGCGGATTCGACAACGGCGATTTGCTGTTCGACCATTTCACCCAGGACCCTTGCGATCTGGTCGTCCTCGACGTGATGATGCCCGGCTCCAACGGATTCAAAATCTGCAAAGCGTTGCGCGAGATCAGTGTTGTGCCAATCATCATGTTGACCGCGCGCGACTCGGACCTCGACTACGCCACCGGCTTGAGCATCGGCGCTGACGACTATCTCACGAAACCCTTTTCACCGATGGCACTCTTGATGAAGATCAAGGCGATCTTCCGGCGAATGGAGTTGGATAGGCAAACGGTAGTTACTGGTCTGCCGCCCAAGGGGAGATTGGCGTACGGGGACCTCGCGGTGGACAAGGACAATCGGACTGTCTCCTGTCGTGAGGCCGATGTCAGTGTCAGTTCGAACGAATTTAACCTGCTCTGTTTCCTGATGGAACGCCCTGACCAGGTCGTCTCACGCGAAGAGGTGCTGAAGGCTCTGTGGGGCATGGACACCGGCGTCGAGATGCGGACCGCGGAGGAGACGGTCAAACGGTTGAGGAAGAAACTCGCGGTGAGCTCCGTGTCGGTGGAGGCCTTGTGGGGCTCCGGGTTCCGGTTGAGCATGAGTGCTTGGGGCAAGGCAACTGCGCGCGGTCAGGACAGTGAACGCGATGACTGACGTGACGCGGGAAGGTCAGGCTCGCCCATCCAGGCAGCCCCAGCCGACAAGCGTACGGGGGCGATGGCGCGAGCTGCGGGCCAGGCGCCAGCTCATGAGTATGCGCAGCCGTTTACTTGTCGTCCTGACAACCGTCATGCTCGCCGTCTTCATCAGCATCATCGTGGTCTTCAATGTGCTGGTCAACAACTACATCAGTTCAACGTCGACCAGCCAGTTGTCGACGGCCTCCACGATTCGTAACCCCACCACCGGGCAGCCCGAGACCATCGTATCGATCCCCGATCTCAGCCAGGCCTCTCCTGGCCAGTTGAATATCCGTCCGGCGGTGTTCATGGTGGATGCCGGATTCTCCACGACTGTTCCGAACAATGCCTCGACCGCTGAGGTGGTGACCGCCCAGAGGATCGCCGACTACATGAAAGTGTCGGGGGTGCAGTTGGCGAGCACCGTCAACCGCCTGGTCAACACGGACACGGGGTCGTACTTCATCAGGTGCGTGCCGGATGAGGAGAACTCGCAATTTCTGGTGTTCTATGTCGACGTGACGGGGATCATGAATTTCGCCAGCCGGGTCAATTTTTTCCTGGTTCTGATCATGTTGGCGGCGGTCGCGATCACGTTCGGTGCGACGATCGTCGTGGCGCAGCGCATGACGCGACCTTTGGCGAGCCTGACCAGCTTCTCCCAGCGCATCGGGAAAGGCGATTTCACACCGTGTACGGAGACCTTCCATGATCAGGAACTGGCGTCGCTGGCTAATAGTATGAACCACACCGCCAACCAGTTGGAGTCATACGACAAGGAGCAAAAGACCTTCTTTCAGAATGCGTCTCATGAGTTGCGGACACCCCTGATGTCGATCACCTGCTATGCCGAGGGGATCGCGTACGGAATCATGGATCCCGGCGCGGCGAGCAAGACGATCTTGAGCGAAACGGACCGGCTGTCCGGGATGGTGGAGGACTTGCTGTCCGTGTCGCGGATCGACAACATCACTAACGAGCAGAACGTGGTCGCCTGCGATGTGCGGGAGATTCTGGTCAGCGTGGCCGATGAGCAACGCAGTCTGGCAGCGGAGAAGAACCTGACCTTCACGCTCGATTTCGACGACAAGCTACCCTCCATCCCCGGCAATGACAAGACCTTGCATCGGGCTTTTTCCAACCTGGTCTCCAACGCCGTGCGCTACGCCCGCAGTGAGATCACCCTGTCTTGCACCAGTGACAATGCCACAGTACGAGTGGAGGTCAGCGACGACGGACCGGGGATCGGCCCCGAGGACCTGCCACACATTTTCGAACGGTTCTACAAAGGGCCCGGGGGTAACCATGGGATTGGGCTGTCCATCGTCAAGTCTGTCGCCGAACAGCATCATGGACAGATTCAGGTACGAAGTTCAGGGGGGAAGACCGTCTTCACCATGACGTTGCCTTGTCGGTCGGTGACGGGGTTGTCGCGGGCTGCCCGTTGAGTTTTTTCTCGTCTTGTACAGGTGTGTGGCGGTACTGACCACGTCATGCAAGCTATTTCTTAGGATGATCTGAGTCGGGTGTCCCTAAGGTGGGGACAGCTTGAATCCGACACGATTTCTCACTGAGACCTCCGGCGCAGGATTCGGCCCGGTGGTCATGCAGGCAGGTGTGGCCCAGTCAATCAAGGTCTGAGGAGGCTGTGATGAGCCACAATGAGCCAACCCCGATGCCGGCGCCCATGCCCGACGCGTCCGTTCCGACCGGTTCCGTGCCACCAGCAGGCGGCACGCAAACACGTCACTGGCTGTCTTGGCCCGTACCACTCATCGTGTCGATCGTCGTCATGGTCTTGTCCCTGGGCGGAATCGCGGCGACAGTCGCGTACGCGGCGAACTCGGGACATGCCGCCACTCCCGCCGGACCCGGACAACGTCCAGGCGGCGGATACACCGGTGTCAGGCCCAGCGGGTTCCCCACTGGCGAACGCCCGAGCGGCTATCCGAGCGGCAGGCCCAATGGCTATGGGAGTGGGCGGCCCACTAACTTTCCGAGCGGGCGGCCCACCGATTACCCGACAGACGGTTCAGGCGGGCAGTACCCGGGTGGCGTCCCGACTGATGTTCCGACTGATTTCCCGACCGATGTCCCGAGTGGCCAGTCGACCGACGGATCACAGGGCGGCGGTGGTTACGGCGGTGGCTACGGTGGTTACGGCAATGGAGGACAAGGCGGCATGCCGAACGGCGGCTTCCAGGGCGGTAATCGTCCCGGCGGTCTGTACACGACAGCACCCGTGAAGGCCACCTGGCAAGCCTGGGAGACTGGCGTTGTCGCCGGCTGCGGCGTGTTGTTCCTCGCGAGCCTGGCCTGGTTGATCGTGTCCGCACGCAAGCACGGAAAGACCGTCCGGGCTGGACGTCCCGGTCAGTTGCCCCTCCCTGCGCCTGACAGCCCACAAGCACCACAACAGTACATCGCCTCAGCCGGGCAAGGGTTGGCGGCGCCTCCCACAGCAACAGATGTGCTTGCGCAGCAGGCCCCTGCTCTTGCCGGCGGGGAAGAATCCTCTTCCCCGATTCCGGATTCTCCCGGTGCCATTTCACCGGACCAGACTGATTCTTCGCCGGGCGATCATCCGGCGGTTGACCAGGATCCTGAACCAGGTCCGGGCACTGAATCGGGAGAATCTGATCGCTGATTCAACCACTCAATCACCGGGGCTCACCGGGCCCTGGTGATCGGGTTCGTCCTGGCGAATTCGAGGTTTGCCCGGTGTCACAAGCACATGATGGGGACTCGGTCGTATTTTTTCCAATATACGAGACCATGAATCACCCAAAGTGTCGGTCGGTAGTCTCGACTGCGCTAAGTGTGGTTGATATCGGGTGTGACGTGGCCAGGGTAGAACCGCTATGACGATCGGCTTTGTGTTGATTGTGTCCTGAGGTGTTATGGAAAACCACCTGTCCAGGTTGGAGGTGAGGTCCATGATCGAATTCCAGCAGGTGTCCAAAGTTTACGATGGTGGTACAACAGCTGTCGCGGATTTCTCACTCGTCGTCGAATCCCACCGTACTGTCGTGTTGGTGGGTTCGTCGGGATCCGGGAAGACCACGCTGCTGCGGATGGTCAACCGGATGGTGGATCCTACCTCTGGCAAGGTGTTGATCGACGGCGAGGACATATCCCGAAGTCGCGCGGTGGCGCTGAGGAGATCGATCGGGTACGTCATGCAGCAGGGCGGGCTGCTGCCACATCGGTCGGTGCTGGACAATGTCGCCACTGTGCCCATGCTCAACGGGGTTTCGCGTAAGCAGGCCCGCACCGCCGCACTGGGATTGCTTGAACGCGTGGGGCTGAGCGCTGCGCTCGGGAAGCGTTATCCGTTCGAACTGTCAGGGGGACAGCAGCAGCGCGTCGGGGTCGCGCGGGCGTTGGCGGCCGATCCGAATATCTTGTTGATGGACGAACCCTTCGGGGCGGTCGACCCGATCGTGCGCCGGGAATTGCAGGATGAGTTGTTGCGACTCCAGGCTGAGCTGGGGAAGACTATCTTGTTCGTCACCCATGACGTCGACGAGGCGTTCCGGCTGGCCGACGAAGTCGTCGTCTTGCGCGAACATGCCGTGGTAGCCCAACGCGGGCAGGCTGCTGAGATCCTGGCCGAACCCGCGGACGACTTCGTGAGGACTTTCGTGGGAGCCAATCAAGAGGGCCGGATGCTGACGACACACCAGGTCGGTGGGCGAACCGTGGCCGTGGACCAGGCCGGACGACCAGTGGGGATTCTGTCATGAAGTGGCTGAGGAACAACTGGCAGGAGATTCCAGGGCTGGTGGCTGATCATGTGACATTGTCCATACCAGCAATCGTTCTCAGTGTCATCATCGCCGTGCCCATCGGGCGGCTCGCCCACAAGCGGCGGCTAATCGGCGGTCCCGTGCTCGGCATCGCCTCCATGCTGTACGCCATCCCGTCGTTGCCGCTCATCATCGCCATCCTGGTGCTCACCGGCTTGTCAGCCCGATCAATGTGGACAATGACGATTGCCTTGACGGTGTACGGGGTGGCGCTGTTGGTCCGTACCTCTGCCGATGCGTTCGCCGCGGTCGACAAGAACGTGCATGATGCCGCCGTCGCCATGGGCCACTCGGGAACCAGCGTCTTCTGGCGGGTGGACCTGCCCCTGGCTGTGCCGGTGCTCGTGTCGGGAATCCGCGTGATGACCGTCAGCACAGTCAGTCTGGTGACCGTGGGCGCACTGGTCGGTCAGTCGGGCCTGGGGTGGTTGCTGACCAATGGGTTCCAGCGCGGAATCGCCGCCGAGGTTGCGACGGGGGTCATCGCCACAGCGTTGTTGGCAGTCATCCTTGACGGGCTGGTCATGGTGGCCGGCCGGTTGCTGACTCCCTGGGCTGCGAGACGGCATCGCCGGACCAAGTCTGCTCGGGTCACCGCACGACCCCGGAGTGCTCTGGCATGAACTACATCAGCGCCGCCTTCGGGTGGCTGGCCAATTCCGCCGAGTGGAGGGGGAGCACGGGAATCCCCACACGGCTGGCCCAACATTTGATCACAACCGGGATCGTGGTGGGACTGGCTTTGGTGATCTCTCTGCCGATCGGGATCCTGGTCGGTCACACTCATCGGGGCTCAGGTGTGGTGGGCGCGGTGGCCGGGGCCGCCCGCGCCATTCCCACACTCGGACTCTTGACTCTTTTCGGATTGATGTGGGGCATCGGGCTGAAGGCACCGATCCTGGCCTTGGTTATCTTGGCCATTCCGTCGGCTCTGGCCGGTGCGTACGCGGGGATCCAGGCGATCGACCCCGCCGTTCCCGACGCTGCGCGAGCCATCGGGATGAGCGAACTGCGCATCATCCTCCAGGTGGAAATACCACTGGGCGCCCCGGTCATCATCGGTGGGATCCGGGCCGCGACCCTGCAGGTGGTCGCCACTGCGACACTGGCTGCGTACATTGCCGACAATGGGCTGGGACGCTATCTGTTCCATGGGTTGGAAGCCCATAATTACGCCGAAATGCTTGGCGGAGCACTGCTCGTCATCGCTCTTGCCTTGATTCTGGAAGTTGTCCTCGCCGCGATCCAAAGGTGGGTGAAGATTCGTGTCACCAACCCGAGAAGTTCGCGACGTACGCAACTCCACACATGAGAGAGGAAACACATGTTCCGTCGAACTATGATCATGGCTGCTGGATTGGCAGTCTTCGCCACCTTCAGTCTTGCCGCGTGTTCGAGCAACACTCCGTCGTCTTCGGGCAGCGGAAGTGACTCGAAGCCCACGCTCGTGATCGGCTCCCAGGCGTACTACTCCAGCGACATCATCGCCGAAGTCTATGCCCAAGGCCTTGAAAACGCCGGGTACACGGTTGACCGTCAATTCGACATCGGCCAGCGGGAGGTCTACCTGCCTGAGATTCAGTCCGGAGGGATCGACGTGTTCCCCGAGTACACCGGACCGCTGTTGCAGTATTGGCAACCCGACGCCACCGTGACCCTGGATGCCGATGTGTATTCCGCTCTTCAAGCTGCCGTTCCCGACGGCTTGCGGGTCTTGAATGAGGCTCCCGCCACCGACCAGGATTCGTACGTGGTCACCCAGGACTTCGCTAACAAGTGGGGGCTGACTACGATCGACGATCTGTCCAAGGTCACCGATCCGATGACCATGGGAGCCAATGCGGAGGCGCAGACCCGTCCGAACGGTCCCGATGGCCTGCTGAAAACCTACGGTGTCTCCGTGGGCTTCACGCCCATCCAGGACGGCGGTGGCCCCCTCACCGTCAAGGCATTGCAGGACAATCAGATCCAGTTGGCGATCATCTACACCTCTGACCCGTCGATCGCTGCCGACAACCTGGTCACCCTGACAGACGACAAAGGCCTCTTCTTGAGTTCCCACGTCGTGCCCCTGGTCAGTGACAAGGTCGACGACACAGCCGCCGGGATCCTCAATAAGATCGACGCGCTGCTGACCCCCGACGCCCTCATCGCGATGAACGCCCGCAGCGTCAACGATCAGGTCCCGGCCTCCACCATCGCCCACGACTGGCTGGCTGACAACAACCTCAACTGAGTCAGGTCATGCCGAATCCACCGGTTCACCGGTGTTGTGCGTTTCCAGATGGGTACGTTCGCGACATCGGTGATCGGTGGATTCGTGTTTCTGATTCATGAAATCTCGGATCATGACCATAGCCCAGCGGTATCATCGTGGCCACAAGTAGATCCTCATCGGCGGGCGGCGGCCATGCCCCGTCGCTTCGATGGGTCACCACGAAGGAGAGTGAAAAATGCGAGCGGTAGACGTACTGATTGATGCGTACGGACGGGTTCATGAGAACGTAGACAGGGTTCTGGACCACGTGACTCCTCAGGTGCTGAAGGCACGTGTGGACCCGGATGCCAACACGATCGCATGGCTCATCTGGCACATGACCCGGGTGCAGGACGACCACCTGGCGTCGGCTTTCTCCACCGAACAGGTCTGGACCTCGCAAGGCTGGTATGACAAGTTCGCTTTGCCGTACGGCGTCGCCGAGCATGGGTACGGCCACACGACCCAACAGGTCGGCGAATGTGACAAACTCAGCGCGGACCTGCTTCGCGGCTATCACGAAGCAACGTGGAAAAAGACTGTGGAATTGCTGGGCACCCTGACCGACGAGGACCTCGACCGCGTGGTGGACACCCGCTGGACTCCGCCCGTGACTTTATCTGTACGCCTGGTCAGCGTCCTCAACGACTCCTTCCAGCATGTCGGCCAGGCGGCCTTCGTCCGCGGTGTGGCCGAACGAGTCTCCTGAGCCAGGCGCGCGCGTATCGATCCTGGCCGCATCGGTCATAGTGAGCGGTGGCTGAGATGACCTTCGCACTCCTGGCGCTTATCGTCGCAGTTGGACTGCTCGGCCCCCTGCTGGGGTGGTCGAATTCCTGGCGTGTGCCGGTCGTGGTGGGGGAGTTGGCCGCTGGTGTACTGATCGGACATACCGGTTTCCAGTGGGTCAATCCGACTGAGCCGACCTTCTCATTCCTGGCCAACATGGGCTTCGCCATGGTGATGTTCGTTGCTGGGTCGCATGTGCCAGTACGAGACAAGGCTCTTCGTACCGGCGCTCGTACGGCCCTGGTACGGCTATTGATTGTGGTGGTGCTCGGCATCGTCCTGGCCCTGATCGTCTCGACTGTCTTCGGTACCCGCCATGTCGGGTTGTATGCAGTGTTGTTTGTGTCGTCCTCAGCCGCTGTGATCCTCCCGATGACCGAGTCCTTGAAACTGTCCGGCCCCGCGATGCTGGCGATGTTGCCCCAGGTCGCCATCGCCGACGCCGTGTGCATCGTGGCCCTCCCACTGGCCCTCGACCCCGGCAACGCGCTTCATGTGGGTCTCGGGGCGGCTGCCGTCATCGGTTGCGGAGTCGTCGTCACCCTGGCCTTCTGGCTGAGCGAGAAGCGCGGGTGGCGCATGAAGGTCCATCGCAGGTCAGAGCAACGTGAATTTGCCCTAGAACTACGGATCAGCCTCCTCATCCTGCTCCTCATGGCAGCATTGGCCCAAGTTGGCGGCGTGTCCATCATGCTCGCCGGCTTCTGTCTGGGCCTAGCCCTCGCCGTCGTCGGCCAGCCCCGCCGCCTGGCCCGCCAGTTGTTCGCCCTCACCGAGGGCCTCTTCGGCCCGATCTTCTTCGTCTGGCTCGGGGCCTCACTGAACTTGCGGGCCTTGTCTACGTACCCCCAAATGATCCTCCTTGGGGTGGTGCTGGCCGCCGGAGCTATCGTCGCCCACGCCGCCACCATCTTCAACAAACAACCCCTGTCCTACGGCGTCCTCTCCGCCGCTCAACTCGGAGTCCCCGTAGCCGCCGCCACCCTCGGTGACCAATTAGGCATCCTCCACCCAGGCGAAGACTCCGCCCTCCTTCTCGGAGCCCTCTTGACCATAGCCGCCGCCACCATCGCCGGTCGCAGAGCCGCAAGGCCTGCCACATCACCGAAGCCAGCACCTGGCCCCGAGCCCAAGCCGAGTTGATGCAGCCACGCCCACATCTGTGTCGGTGTGCAGGAGTAATGTGGAATCCGTACCGTCGGCTGCCTTGGCCGCGGAGTTGTGGGAGGAGTTCCTGATGGAGTATGTGCAGTTAGGCACTAGTGGTTTGCGTGTATCGGAAGTCATCTTGGGATGCATGAGTTTCGGCGAGTCTGCCCATGGCAATCACAAGTGGAGTTTGCCTGAGGAGGGGAGTCGGGCCTTGATCCGCCAGGCGCTCGAAGCTGGCATCACCACGTTCGACACCGCTGACGTTTACTCCGTTGGCTCCAGCGAAGAGTTCACAGGACGGGCTCTGCGTGATTTCGCCCGCCGCGACGAAGTGGTCATCGCGACCAAGGTCAATGGGCGGATGTATCCAGGACCGCACGGCCAAGGTCTGTCGCGGGTCCACATCATGCAGGCGGTCGACGCCAGCCTGCGCCGCCTCGGTGTCGACCACATCGACCTGTATCAGATTCACCGCTTCGACCCCACCGTACCTGTCGAGGAGACGATGGAAGCGCTGCACGACATCGTCAAGGCGGGCAAGGTCCGCTACATCGGGGCGTCCTCAATGTACGCCTGGCAGTTCGCCCAGATGCAATACACCGCCGACCTGGGCGGGTGGACGAGGTTCATCTCAATGCAGGACCATTACAACTTGTTGATGCGAGAGGAGGAGCGCGAAATGCTGCCCTTCTGCGTCGACCAGGGGGTTGGCGTCATCCCGTGGAGTCCCCTGGCCCGCGGGCGTCTGACGCGCCCCTGGGGAACGACCACTCGGCGTACCGAATCGGATGAGTTCGGCACGAGGCTCTACCACCAGCAGGAACAAGGCGACCTGACGATCGTGGGCACAGTGGCCTCCATCGCCGCCCAACGTCAGGTCTCTATGGCGCAGGTCGGTCTGGCCTGGGTACGCCAGCAGTCCCCCGTGACAGCCCCCATTGTCGGGGTGACGAAGCCAGAGCACCTGCAGGACGCCATCGCATCAGTGGACCTCACCTTGACCGACGACGAACTAGACGCGTTGGCCGCGCCGTACCTGCCGCATCTTCCCGAAGGGTTCTGATCAGGTCTCCCGGTTCTTCTCACGCCACGTCATTCGACGGATTTCAGGGACTCGACCATGTCGATGCGGCCGATCTTGCCCCGCAACATCTGGTTGGCGAGGATGGTGAAGGCGAACCCGAGGACGATCGCGTACACGACTGACAAGGGCGAGATCACCATGGGGACCATCATCGTGTTCGAGACGACGGCCTGGATGATCGCCCAGAGCATGCCCACGCCAACGGGCAGGCCGAGGATCGTCCCGAAGGCTGTGATGAGCAGGTTTTCGCGGAAGACCAGGCGGTTGACTTCCCGGCGGTGATAACCCATCACCTTGACAGTGGCAATGTCTCGTTGTCGTTCGAGGATATTGATGGCACTGATGTTGTACACGACAGTCAGAGCGAGGACGGCCGACGCCGCGATCATGATCCACACCATCGAGTTCATGATGGTCAGGTCCGAAGACCAGGCGTTGGCCAGGTCGGTGATGGTCATGGCCGAGGCGACGTCTGGGTTTCGGCTGAGAGTAGTGGCCACGGTACTCGCATTTCCGCTTGTCACAGTGAGATAGTACGTCGACACGGGCATCGCGACACCGATCGCGGTCAGGTATGTGAATGAGGTGTAGATGTTCTGTTCGAGGTACTGCATCGCGATCCCGGACACGTGGAGCTTGACGGGAGTGGGGGTACCACTGATCGGAGTCAGCGTGAGGTCCATGGTGTCGCCGACCGCTAAGTGGTACGTGTTCGCGTACAACTGGGGGATGATCACCCCATCTGACGGGATCGCCACTCGTGCATTGTGACCGTCGTACAGCGCCAGGGCCGTTGACCCGGTGTCAAGCGCTGTCACAGTGGTGGAGATCACCTGCGTACCGGTGTCGAAGGTGGCGGGCAGACTCCCGGCTGGTTCCGCCGACGTGATGTCGGACTGGCTGAGCGGAAAGGCCGTTCCCGTCGCGACCGGACTGTTCAGTGTGACGGCGACATCGTACTGGTTGGCCTGGTAAAACCTGCTCCCGAGCACGGAATCGATGGAGTCCAGGAAGGAGAACGACGCCAGCAGCAATCCGACACACCCGATGATGCCGACCGAGGATAGGGCGGCGCGGCCTTTGTTCAGGAACAGGTTTCTCCACACGATCTTGGACCCGAACGACATCCGCGACCACAGCCAGCTCACCTTTTCCATCAGGATCGGCCTGGTCGAACGCGGTGGTTTCGGGCGCATCGCTGCGGCCGGGCTCTGTCGCAGCGGCTTGCGGACGGAAACGATCGTCGCCACGATGCCGAAGATGAACGCGAGGACGCACGCGACGACGACGTTGCCGGCATAGCCCGATGCGTGCAGGGCGGGCATGGTGTAGAAGGTGGTGAAGATTAGGTCGATACCTGGCATCACGCCCCAGATTCCGGCGAGGACGCCGAGGACACAGCCGACCAGGCAGGTGAGCAGCGTGTAACTGAGGTAGTGGACGGTGATCAGTGAACTGCGGATGCCGAGGGCCTTCATGTTTCCGATCTGAGTACGCTGAGTCTCCACGTTCTTCGACATGGAAATGACGATGATCACCGCTGCCACAAGGAAAAAGATCACGGGGAAGACGGCACCGATCTGGGCGTACTGGCGGATGTCCTGGTCGAGCATGGTCCAGCTGAGCAGTTGGGTACGGTCGAGGATGACCCCCTGGCCGGTGGGCAGGGCGATGCTCGTGATCTGCGTTTTCAGCTCGGCGAGGTCGGCTCCTGGCTGGGCGGCGACGACAATCTCGTTGTCAAGCGTGGCGGGCAAGAGGTCCGGGCTGACGAACAGTGCGCCGTAGCTGAGGTGGTCGGGTTGCGCGGTGATGTCCTTGGCCAGGTAGAGATACTCGGGACTGTTGAAGATGCCGGTGATGATCAGGTCGTACGGGTTCTGGTTCAACGTCACGGTGATGGTGGAACCGATTCCAAGGTGGTTCGCGGCGGCGTACCCCCGGTCGACGATGCACTGGTTGGCGGCGTCGGGAAGATGGCCGGTGTCCATGGCCGGGATGTTGACTGTTGGGTCCGGTGTGATGGTGTGGACGGCGAAGGAATGCGTGCCCGATGTACCCGTGATTGAAACCCGGCTTTCCGCGGCTGCCACCCCGGGGAGGGCACCGATCTGCGACACGATGTCTGGGCCGGCACTGGGTACCGTGACCCACAGATCGGCCAGTTTCTGAGTGGCGTAGAAATCATCAATGTTGCGGCCCACACTGGTCGAGGCCGACATCATGCCGACGTAGCACGCCACCCCGATCAGGATGACGAGTGTGATCGCGACATGCTGACCCGCGCTGTGGCGGATGTCACGCAGTAGTTTCCGGACCAGGTACCGCATGGCCGCCTACCATTCGATGCTTTCGACAGGAGTCGGGTCAGGGTTGACGCTGACATCCTCGATCATCCCACTGCGGACACGAATCACCTTGTCAGCCATGGTCCCGATGGCTGTGTTATGGGTGATGATGACGACCGTCTTCCCGTACTGCTCGTTGACGTCCGCGAGGAGTTGGAGGACCGCCTTGCTGGTCGCGTAGTCCAGGGCCCCCGTGGGCTCATCACAGAGCAACAACAGTGGGTTCTTGGCCACTGCCCGCGCGATGGCTACGCGTTGCTGCTCTCCTCCCGACAACTGCGACGGGAAGTTGCCCAGTCTGTCCGCCAGGCCGACCACGTTGAGGATTTCCCTGGCGTCCAAGTGATCCGGGCAAGTCTCGGCAGCGAACTCGACGTTCTCCAGCGCGGTGAGGTTGGTGATGAGGTTGTAGAACTGGAACACGAACCCAACCTTGGCCCGCCGGTAGTCGGTGAGTTTGCGCTCATTGGCCGTCGCGATGTTCTCTCCGCCAACCAGGATTTCCCCGCTTGTGACAGTGTCCATCCCGCCTAACAAGTTGAGGATGGTGGTCTTGCCGGCCCCCGACGCTCCCAGGATGATGGTCAGTTCCCCCTCGTCGATGGAGAAACTGGCGTGGTCCACGGCATGGATGGCGATCTCGCCCATCGTGTACGTCTTCGACACGTCCCGGAACTCGATCAGATGAGTCCGGGCCGGGGCAGTAGTACTCATGGTTCCTCCTACTCGAACAGCGCGTCGATCACAGAGTCGATGATGAAATCGATCGATTCCCCAGTGTCCCCAGGCAGGTAGTTCTGCCGTGTGACAGCGGTCAGCAGGAGGTCCACGATCTGCGTCGTGGATTCAGTGTCCCGCTTGGCAGTCAATCCGTACTGCTGGATGATGTCGGCGATGCGGATCACGTCCCCACGGAAATCCTCCTCGATGAAGTCCGGCGGCAGCTTTCGGATGATGACCGGCCACTCCTCCCACATCGAGGTCAGCCACGCCATGGATGACATCGCCGCCACGATCCGTTTGATGCTTGTCGCCACCCCCTGTTTGCCCGGGCACTGCGCCATCGTCGTGTGAAAGATGTCGATCAGCTCCCGCTGATACTCGTTCGCCGTGGCGACGAACAGCATTTCCTTAGAGTCAAAGAACCGATAGAACGCCCCAGTCGAGATGTTCGCCATCTGCGCCAACTCCCGGATCCCCGTCTTCTGATACCCGTACCGACTCCAACATTGCTTGCACGCCTCGATGAGTTCCCCCTGGATCAACTCCCGTTCCCGATCCCCAAAACTCTTCGCCATGAGACCTCCTCAGAAATGCATGAACATATACACGAAAATGTTCATACATTAACAATAGGTACGGATGGAGTCCCTGTCAAAATCATCGTGGGAAAGACCGCCACCGACAGATTCGGGCGTGTGAGTTGTGGTTGCTATCCGAGTTCGCGTGGATTGATCCAGGTGACGGAAGGGAACCGTGCGAAATCAGAGTCGAAGGAACAA